>ERZ887851.382-NODE-382-length-45037-cov-6.957716_pt1 | contig 45037 bp, 48 predicted proteins | sample MGYA00521100_ERZ887851 | MGnify/ENA primary metagenome ERZ887851 (study PRJEB32303, sample SAMEA104408602) | aquatic metagenome | biome: Brackish water; feature: Pelagic; material: water | place: Baltic Sea | collected 2014-06-06T16:11:00 | depth 11,444 m ... | reverse complement strand
GGCGCTTGGAACGTCGCATTCTGTGGTGGGTCGCTGGTGGCAACTTTTGCACAAGGTGCCGTTGTGGGGACCTATATCCAAGGCTTTAAAACCGAAAACTTTCGCTATGTGGGCGGTGCGTTTGACTGGTTCACACCATTCACCGTCATGACTGGCTTTGGCATGGTTGTGGGTTACGCCCTGCTCGGCGCAACTTGGCTCATCCTAAAGACTGAAGGTGAACTCCAGACTCGGGTTCGGCAATGGGCCTATCGTCTATTAATGGCGATCATGGTCTTTTTTGTGATCGTAAGCGTGTGGACGCCAATGATCGATGACTATGTTAACGAGCGTTGGTTCGGTAATGTCTCTTGGCTATGGGTGATGCCTGCGTTAACCTTGATCACGGCAGGACTTGTGTACTCGTGGTTGCGAAAAGGCCATGACGCGTTGCCATTTATTGGCACCATTGCCTTGTTTGGATTGTTTTATGCCGGCTTATTATTTAGCAAGTGGCCCTACGTAGTACCACCGAATTACACGTTTCACGATGCCGCTTCAGCGCCTGAGAGCCAACTGTTTTTGTTAATCGGCATACTATTCGTCATTCCGTTTGTGCTGATGTACACCGCATGGACCTATTACGTATTTAGAGGAAAGGTAACAGCAGGTAGTGGATACCACTGAAAACTCCCCCCTGTCAGTTCAGTCAGCGGGGCCGGTGCCAGAGAAGGCACCGGCCTCTTTTCTTCGTCGGCTTAAAGAGCAAGCCAAAACTGAATTGCGCTTGGCTGCCTTGGGCTCAGCACTTAGCGTGGTTGGGCTCGTTGGTATTTGCTGGTCGATTGCCTTGATCATCGACGCAGCCGTTACCGAACAAACAACAAAGAACTGGTGGTGGGGGTTAGCAGCCCTGGGGCTAATGCTTCGCTACGTCGCAAATTTATTTCGAGATCGAATGGGTAAGACGTTGTCTGCCCGCATCCGATCCCGCCTGAGAACAAAACTACTTCACACAGCATCAAAACTCGGGCCATTTGGTCTGGCAACTCAAGGCAACGCCGCGTGGTGGGCCCACCAATATCTGGAACAAATCGATGCCTTGCATGGTTACTTGGCTCGATACTTACCCGCACGATTAGGCGCTGTCATTATTCCAGTGACCATCATTATGGTCGTGTTTTGGGTTGACTGGGTGGCCGGCATTCTGCTTCTGCTGGCCACGCCCATCATTCCGATCTTTATGATGTTGATCGGCTGGGGCACTGAAAGCATTCACAAAACGCAACAAGAAAAACAAGCCGCCTTGGCCAGCCATCTTCTTGAACGACTCGAAGCCTTGTCTTGGCTTCGCAAGCAAGGGGCCATTGAGCAAACAGCGCTCGATGTCGAAATGGCGGCTGATCAATACCGACGCACATCGATGCGCGTGCTCAGAGTGGCTTTCCTATCGTCTGCGACGTTAGAATTTTTTAGTGCCGTGTCGATTGGCTTACTGGCGATTTATATTGGTTTTGCGTTGATTGGCATTTTTACCTTCGGCCCTGCCGTTGACCTTTCGTTATCGACTGGCCTTTTTATATTGTTGCTTGCACCAGAGTGCTTCATGCCGTTGCGTCAAATGGCACAAGCCCATCACGACATGAGTGCGGCCAAAGCCGCATCTGAAGAACTGTCGTCATGGTTGGTCGAACCGGTTGATTCGCACGAACAGTCGAATCAACCGGAACCCATTGCCCGTGATAGTGCGACAGTCGTCAATGCTGAGGGGCTGTCATTTCGCTTCTCTGATCGATCACCTGACTTATTTCAAAACCTTTCTCTTCAGATCATTTCGGGTGAAATGGTTGCCGTCTCTGGCCCAAGTGGCAGTGGTAAATCAACACTGCTAGCGCTGATCGCCGGCTTTCTGAGCCCAAGACATGGCCATGTCGCTCGAACGCAAGAATGGTCGTGGCTGAGCCAACGCCCCTACCTTTTTCATGAAACGCTGCGCTCAAACCTATTGATGTCTCAACAAGAAACCGTACCAGACGCCCAATTGCTTGAGGCCCTCAGTGCTGCTGGTTTGCCACTGCCTGACCCTGCACTACCTGATGGCTTAGACACACAAATTGGTGAACAAAACAGAGGGGTCTCTGGCGGTCAAGCGCAGCGAATTGCATTAGCCAGAGCGCTCTTGAAAGGCTCTCGGCTCTGGATTCTGGATGAACCGACCACTGCACTTGATGAAAGCACAAGAGACGGCCTGATTGAAACCTTGGTTGCTATGTCCAGACGCTTGCAAGTTGCGGTTTTGGTTGCCAGTCACGACCAGGCGCTACTGAAAGCCTGTGACCGCGTCGTCAATTTACCGATGGCGCAAAGAACAACATCAACCAATCAGGGGGTCGCGCCATGACGCCTTGGGTTTATCTTTTGCAGCTATACCGCCCGCGGGCGTCATGGCTAGCCGTCAGTTATCTTTGCTTGATGATCACTTGGCTGGCGGGTGCTGCACTACTGGCTGTATCTGGTTGGTTTATCACCGCCTGTGCCATGGCCGGCGGGGGTCTTATTCTTAGCCTGAATATTTTTACACCCTCTGCCGCTATTCGTGGTCTGGCCATCTTGAGAACGCTTGGTCGATACACCGAGCGTGTGATTGGTCACGAGGCCATTCTGCGTATTCTGGCTGACCTAAGGGTGCGCGCCTTCCGTGCCATCTCATCGCGGCCCGCACGCGTCATTGATTCGCGCCGATACGCCGATGTGGTGGGCCGCCTTTTAGCCGACGTTGAAACGCTCGATGGCATTCCCATTCGCGTGATTGGCCCTTTATTTTCTGCATTTCTAACGCTCATTGGCGTCATTGTCATCAGTGCCATTTGGGGCAATGCCCTAGTCGCCACCACAATTGGCGTGGGCGGCACACTCATCTTTGTGGTGGCGTTGGTTTGCGCAATCAAAGGCCGTACGCAATCACGGCAATTGGTGCAAGCCCGAGCCACCCAAAGAATTGCCGTGATTGATCATTTGGCAGGCATGGCTGAGCTTATCGCCAACAACCAAGTGCAAAACAGTGCGCAACGCTTAGATAAAATTGATCAGGCACAGCTGCAGCGGGTCTCTAAACAAGAGGTTATCTCAAGTATTGGCGAGCATTCGGTTCAAGCGCTCACCCTAACACTAACTTTACTGGTTCTTTTCTTGGCGTCAGGCGCCGTTCAAGCCCCCATTTTGGCGCTCTTGGGTCTGATGACGCTGGGCTTAAACGAAGCGCTGGGAACGTTGCCAGGCGCGCTGTGGCGACTCGGAGAGTCCGAAGAAGCAGCCCGCCGATTGCAAGCGCTTGAAACGAGCGAGGCGTATGAATACCAAGCAGTGCAAATACCCATAGCACCACAGCACATATCCATGACCGAGCAATCGCAAACGTCGATCGAAATCAACGATTTGGTGTGCCAGCGACAGCCCAACCGGCAAAAAAGTTTTTCTTTAACGCTGTTACCAGGTCAACCTCACATTATTTATGGCAAAAGTGGCAGTGGTAAAACCAGCCTGCTCGAAACACTCGCCGGGGAACTGGACCCGGTACGCGGCAAAATAATGTCACAAGGTATTGACCTTTTGTCCTTACCAGACGAGATACGATATCAAAAGATTGCCTTTCTTGGTCAAAGTGACCAGCTGATTAACATCAGCATTCGAAAGTATCTCAGCTTGGGGCTGACCAATGTTTCTGATGAAAATCTCAAATCAGTCTTGGCTGACGTTGAACTGACAAAAACCCTCGAAGCCACACCTGAAAACCTTAATTACATGCTCGGTGTGCGGGGCAATCGCATCTCCGGCGGTCAGGCCCGTCGCCTTCAATTGGCTTGCCTGCTAATGCGAGAACCCAAACTGGTTTTACTGGATGAACCTTTTCGTGGGCTAGAACGCCCCCTGGTGCAATCGATTATCAAAAACATGACGCCGTGGATGGCCGATAAATGCGTGATTTTTGTGACCCATGATCCTGACGCCATCCCTTCACACTGGCCCAAAACCCGCTGGCCTTGAATACGCTTGTAGGAGCCATTGCAAACCGATTAATCGCGTCACACCACCACTGACTTCATCTCAACGCATCTGCATACTCAACGTCATTTCATTGAAATAGGAAACAAGGCGCCGTCAGGCTGTAACCGAACAAATAAGACTTGCGCGGCTGTCAGCGCATCATGGTTAGTGTCGGAAAAGGGCTTGGTGTAAGTTCGAATCACACCCTCATAGGTACCGATCGATTGCATGGCTTTTTGTATCGCCACGCGGTTGGTCGATCCTGCTTCGTTGATGGCCATCGCGATTAGGTGAGTCATGTCAAAGGCTTGGGCAATGGCCGCTGGATTGATGATGGACTCAACAGTGGAAAACCTTATGTCAGCCAATATTTCTCTAGCCAGTGCCTCGGCCTGCGGTCTCTTATTATTGATAAAACTGAAAGTTTGGATGACATCAAAATCGATCTGATTGAATGCCGTTCCCACCATTTCGTGCAGGTTGGAACCTGTAACGCCCCAATGAGAAATAGTTGGCACACGTTGATCAGACGGCAAAGCGGCCATGGCTTTGATCCACTGTGCACCCTCTTGCTCGTTGGCAATCAGGATGACTGCCTGTCCCCCAGAGCGCACGCAACTTTTGATGACCTCTGCAAAGCCAGTCTCACCCCAGTTGTAGCTACGCGTGTAAGTCACGGTCTGACCTAACCGCTCTAGGTAGATAGCCAAAGCACGGTCGTCCAAGCGACTCAATGTCGTTTGAGGCATCACTTCGCAGAGTCGTTCTGCTCCATAACGCGCTTTGGCATGTTGCATCATGGCCGGTATGGCCCATTTATCTCTGAGGGCGAGTCTGTAAACGACGGGGTAATCGGATGGGTTTTCAGTGATGGGATCTGCAGAGCCCCAGACACTGATCGAAAGCATCGACAGTTTGTTGGAAAGTCCCATGGTTTGTATGATCACGGGACTTAATTTTCCGCCATAAATCGCGACCAAATCGGGACGTTGAGCAAACTCAATAAAATTATCTTTTGCGCGAGCCACCATGCCGCGGTTGTCTTTGGTCACGAGCACCAAAGGTCGGCCATTTAGAACCCCACCAGCGCCATTAATCTGCGAAATAGCCAGTTGCGTACCGAGCTCAATGGCTTGCGCCGAAGTACTTGTTTTGGGTGAATATGCGCCATCAAAGCCGATGTAAACCGGCTCACTGGCGAGTGCTGTTTTAATCACAAAGCAGCTCAAAAAAACACTGAACCAGATAAAAAATTTTGCTTCGACCAATCGCTTCATGACAAATCGCTTCATGACCAAACAAATGAATGACGTCAAACGAAACACAGACTTTCCTTCATCAGCACTAATTAAAATACCGTCTAAAGACGTTTCGTGAGACTAGTCGACGTGCGATACCATTAAACATTATCAGAAACCATGAGCGATCGACATGAACCTACCCAACCACCAGCTCACCATGACAGTGCTCATGACACCAGACACCGCCAATTTTGCCGGTAACGTTCATGGCGGCACCATTCTAAAACTGTTAGATGAGGTCGCTTACGCTTGTGCGAGTCGATATGCCGGTCGTTATGTGGTGACGCTAAACGTCGAAAACGTCACTTTTCGTGAGCCGATTCACGTCGGCGAACTCGTGAACTTCTTGGCTAGCGTCAACGCAACAGGGCGCACGTCCATGGAGATCGGCATCAAAGTGGTCGCTGAAAACATCAGAACCCAAGCCACTCGGCACGTGAATAGCTGCTTCTTCACCATGGTCGCCGTTGATGACAACCGAAAACCGGTGATGGTGCCAACTTTTGTGCCCACCACACCAGACGAAATCCGCCGCAACAAGGCGGCCCTAACCCGTCGTGCCCAGAACAAACCCAAACCATGAGCATTTTCAGCCAAAAAAAACAAACAATGCAGGAATCCAAAGCGAAGCTAAAACGACCTGCATCGCCAATGCGAGACCGGCATAAGCGCCTGCCTGCGGATTGACCTGAATTGCTCGGGCAGCACCGATTCCATGTGACACCGTCCCCAATGCAAATCCTCGCCGAGTCCAGTCCTCTTTGCTTTGACCAACGCGTATCAAACCAAACAGCGATCGAGCCAACAACGCCCCAATCAAACCACTTAGCACGGCAAACACAGCCGCCAACTCAGGAATACCACCAATGGACTGCGCCAAACCCATGGCCACTGGGGCAGTCACCGACTTGGGTATCAAAGACAAAGCCACCGATTCAGGCAGTAGCAACCAGCGCGCCAAACCATAAGCGCTCAAAGCGCTCACTGCACCACCCAAAAAACCGGCGAGTACCAAACGTCCAAAGTGTTGCCTTAATTCGGTGCGCCTAAGCCAAAGCGGCAAAGCCAATGAAACCACGGCTGGGCCCAATAAGAAATGGATAAACTGCGCTCCAGAAAAGTAGCTTTGGTAGGGCAGACCCAACCAAAGCAAAGACGCGCCAATCAGGACGATGCTCCAGAGCACCGGGTTTAACCAAGGCGACTGATCCCCATGCTGATAAATCGCCGCGCACATCACATACACAAGCAAAGTCGCCGTCAGACCAAACAATGGGGTGGCCGATAAGTATGTCCATAGTTCAACGAAATCAGCCATCATCACCCTCGCGCCGAAGCAATCCCGCCAAAACAGCCACCGTAACGACCAAACCAAACAAGGTTGATACCAACAAAACCAAACCCACTTGCCACCAAATGGGCGCCAACACGTCGAGGTGGATAATCACACCAACACCCACGGGAACAAACAGCAAAGACAAGTTAGCCAACAAAAACTCAGCCACCGCGCGCACGTGCTGCAAAATCCAAGTGTTCGATAACGCTGGCCACAACAACAGCAGACCAATAACAGGCCCAGGTAATTGAAGTGGCAATACCCAAGACAGCGCCTCACCGAGCACTTGAAATAGCAACAACAAGGTGAAACCAATTAACGCTTGCATCACAATCCTATGAAAGGCTTGGCAAGATTGAAGTCTATCAGTCGCTGACGGGCTCAGATACCAACTCGGGCAACACTGATAGATTTAGTAAGGACGGTGCTGTGTCGACCGTGGCGCTAAGCCAGGCGTCAAACAAAACGCCTGGCAACACCACCGGCGTGCGCTTTTCGTCGGCCGGGCGGTGAAATCGTCGCATCACCGGGTGCGCATCGGCATTAATGGTGAGCATCGTAAAAGACACCACGATCTCAGCACTTTGGGGGTCGACCCAACGCTGCCAAAGGCCAGCAATACCAAATGGCTCGTTCGAGGTCGTCCTAATTTGCCACCGGACGGCTCTATCCGTTTCATAACAGGGTTCAAAAAAATGATCCACCAAAACCACGGCAAATTGCTGCTCTTGCCACGCCTGTTTGAAACTTGGCTTGATTGCGACTGTTTCACTGCGGGCGTTGTAAGTATGGCGACCAAGTTTCGTGTCTTTGGCCCAAGGTGCGATCAGACCGAACCGCGCCAGCCCGACACCACGTCGCCCATCACGCCGACTTTGAACCAATATAGGACCAGACTGACCAGGATAGACATCTTGCTCAACGCGTGGCAAATCGATGCCTAACGTTTGTTTGGCCCAAGCGGTATCACTAGTCGGTCGGTAAACAGCACACATAACGCAAAGCATAAGCGATTTTTAAACGCGATTACCACCGTACAAAATCGCTCACAGGTCCGCGCAACAACCCGCCCCAATCATCGGGCACATCAAGCTCAAAACCCAGAATCGCTGATGACAGCGCTTTGCCGTAGTTATCAAGACCCAAGTTGCGAGAAACACCGCCACCAAGCGCGCCTTCACAGACGAAGTTAAAAGCATCGATATTGGTCACCTCGTAGCGGATCACCTGGCCGGTGATGGCACCATTGTAAAAAGCCTTAAATCGTTCAGCCGTGAGTTGCTCGCGTAACACTGGAAAAAAAAGTGGCTCAAAGGCGAACACGGCGATGTTTGATGTATTGCCCTTGTCGCCAGAACGGGTATGCGCGAGGCGCTGTAGTTTGACTCTCATCGATTAGCTCTCTGAAATAGTGACGGTGGCTTGTACGGCATCGCGCGCCACAAGCGAAGACCAGATGCCAATAACCTCCCTCACACGGTCTTGAAACGGTACTCGCTTGCCCGTGTGCGCAATACCCGACACAGCCATGCCGTCCACTTCACGACCCACTTTTTCAGCCTGTGCGCGAGTGCGTGTGCGTGCTGCCACGCGCACAGCCACTTCGTATGGCTCAGGTGCATCAGACGGCGTGGCCAAACCATGAATCGCATTCAAACCCAAAAAATCAATGCGCAAATCATCTGACTGAAGATCGACAATCTTAAAGCGTTCCAGTAAAACGGTCTTGGCAATCTCAGCGCGACGCAGCGCACCAGGACCCGCGTAAAAAAACATGTCTTCACCCACGAAACCCTCTTGGCAGCCCATCGACACTTTGAGGGTAGGCGAACGCGGTTTGCCACTGACCCCACTGACTCGAACACGGTCAGGGCCAACCAACTCGATCTTAGCCGTGGTGAAATCAACCGTGACGTCCGGTGTTAAGTAATGCGCTGGATCATGAACTTCGTAGAGCATTTGCTCTTTAACCGTTTGAAGCGTGACGCACCCGCCAGTGCCCGCTAACTTAGTGATGACACAACTGCCATCTTGGTAAACCTCTGCAATCGGAAACCCAAGATCCCACGGGCGTTCAATATCTTTAAACCCTGGATCAACAAAATAGCCGCCTGTGACTTGCGCGCCACATTCCAACAAATGACCGACGGCTGAGCCTTGCGCCAGACGATTGTGATCCAAAGGATCCCATCCAAACGCATGCATCACCGGCGCTAAGAAAAGCGAGGGGTCGGCAACCCGACCCGTAAAAACAATATCTGCACCATGAGCAAGCGCACGAACAATGGGCTCGGCACCCAGGTAAACCTCAGCCGAAATCAACGTGTCTGCCAAGGTTTGCGTCGGTTGACCATTCTCTAAAATCGTATCAGTCAAGCCCAACACGCGTTCCGTGATCAGACTGCCGTTAACCGCTGCCACCTTGATACCCGTGGCACCAAGCTGCCTCAAAATTTCGATGGCCTTCGCCGCCGCTGCGTCTGGGTTGATCCAGCCTTGATTGGAGATAATTTTGGTGCCATTTGCCAAACAGGCTGGCAAAACAGCTGTCAAGCGATCTTCCAAATATGTGTCGTAACCCGCGAAGTTTGTGTCACGACGCGCGCGCACCTGAGCTGCTGAAATCGTGGCCTCGGCCATGGTTTCAAAACACAAATAATCCAACTGGCCGTGCTTGGCTAATTCAGCCGCAGGGCTGATACGATCGCCCCACCAACCTGAACCGGTGCCAATTCGAATGCTTTGTTTCATGGAATCCTTTCGTGTCACCGGCACTTATTGCCGTCAAATGCTTGTTGTGATTTTGAAAAGATAAAGGCTGCAACAACTTCGAGCAAGATGGTAAATTATGTTCGACCACTTAGTGTCGGTGTGATTTTCTTGTCGGATTCACTGGGCCCCATGAAAAAGCGTAGAAAAGGGCGATGTTGTCCATGCCCCCTGGGTAAGCTCGAGTTTGACAACAGCCCATTCGTCGAAACATCTGGTTTCTAGCCGTTTCGATCTTCTTGGCAATCCATACAAAAAACCACGGCCAGATCACTAGCTAATCGAGCCTGGTCTAGCGTGACCTCACACTCACAACACATGCCATATGACCCCCCCGCTATGCGGTTTAGAGCCGCAACCAATTTGCGTCGCCGAATATCCAACCTTTGTTGGCGACTCATGGCCATGGCTTGTTGCTGCAGCGCGTCGCCTCGTGAAACACGACCCACCGCCGATTGATCCAATGCGACGATGGCCGTCAAATCAGCGACATCAACCAATGCTGCCAAGACTTCTGCTAACTCAACGCGCAAGCGCGCCTCAATACTGCCTAAATCTAATTCTAAATCTGGTGTCATTTGTTTCTCGGTTCATTATTGGTTCACTCATTCGTGACGCAACGCATCAATGGGGTCCAATTGCGCTGCCCTTCGTGCCGGCACGAACCCGAACACCACCCCGATGGCTGCGGAAAAAACAAACGCCATGACGTTGATGACGGGATCAAAGAGAAACGGCAAGCCCATCAAACCTGTTACCGCATAACAAGCACCAAACGCTAAGATGATACCCGCGATACCCCCAAACGCTGATAAAACCACTGCTTCAATCAAAAACTGCAACAAAACTTCTCGTTCAAGCGCCCCAATGGCAAGCCTAACCCCGATTTCGCGCGTCCTCTCAGTCACTGAAACCAACATGATATTCATGATGCCAATGCCACCCACCAGCAAGCTAACAGCCGCCACAGCGCCCAACAAAGCCGTCATGATCTGAATCGTGCCCGATAACGCCTGAGCAATCTGCCGTGTGTCGACCACACTGAAATCATTTTCGTCATTCTCTGCGATGTTTCGTCGCTCGCGCATCAAACGCTTAATGCTGTCGATGATCTGCCCTGTATCAGCCATATCGTTGACTGACATTAGAATCGGTGAAACATCCAAATTGCCCGACAGCCGTCGTTGCGCGGTTGTCAATGGGATCAACACCGTGTCATCCTGATCCAAACCGATGCCACCTTGCCCCTTGGGCGACAACAACCCAATAATCTGGCAGTCAAAATTACGCACGCGCAGTCGGTCACCGATGGGATTGACCGCACCAAAGAGTTCACGGCGAACCGTCTCGCCGATCACGCAAACCGATCGTCCAGCGGTCAACTCATCTTCTTCAAATTTTCGTCCGTCCGCGAGGACCCAATTACCGGTGATGAAATACTCATTTGTGGTGCCAACCACAGTTGACGACCAGTTTCTGTTTTCTGCCACCAAAGTGATGGCGCGTGTGACTGCTGGCGCCACAGCCTTGAGTCCCACAACTTGCTCTTGTAAGGCCTGAACGTCTTGAATGTTGAACGCGTTTGAGCCAGCCCGGTCGCTGCTTGGTCCCAAGCGTTGACCAGCACGCATGACCAGCAAATTACTACCCAAGTTTGAGATGCGCTCAGATACCATAACCGTGGCACCGTTGCCCAAAGTCACCATTGTGACAACCGCAGCGACCCCAATCACGATACCAAGCACCGTCAAAAAAGAACGCATGAGATTGCGTCGGATTTCGCGTAGCGCCAACAAAAAAGCGTTAAACCACATTAGTCACCGCCTGCTGATTATCGCCACGCACCCTTCCATCAGCAAATGTCACCACTCGACTGGCGTAGGCTGCCATTTCCGCTTCATGGGTCACCATTAAAACGGTAATTTTTCGGGTTTGATTCAACACGGTTAAGAGCCCCATGATTTCTTTGCTGCGACTACTGTCTAAATTGCCGGTCGGCTCGTCAGCAAGCAAGACCAACGGGTTGGTCACGATGCCGCGGGCAATGGCCACCCGTTGCTGTTGCCCGCCCGACAACTCTGCTGAGGTGTGGGTTTCCCAGCCGGCTAGGCCAACACTATCCAAGGCTTTGGCGGCCAGTTCACGGCGAACGGGCGCCGACTCACCGCGGTATAAAAGCGGCAACTCGACGTTTTCTTGGGCGCTCGTGCGTGCCAACAAATTAAACCCTTGGAACACAAACCCCAGCGCATGTCGGCGTAGCAAAGCGCGCTGTTGGCGCGTCAATTGCTCAACATGAATACCCTGAAACAGATACTCACCTGTTGTCGGGGTGTCCAAACACCCAAGCATATTCATCACCGTTGACTTGCCTGACCCACTAGGCCCCATGATGGCCACAAACTCACCAGCATAAATATCGAGATCAATGCCTTTTAACGCTTCAAACGCTGCAGTACCGACGCCGTAAGTCTTGGTGACTCCGCGCAATTGGATGAGGGGTGCTTGGACAGCTGACTCAGCCTTGGCAGCAACCTGAATCACTTCGCACGCTCCTGCCCAACGATAACCAAGTCACCGACCTTCAGATCACCCGACACGATCTCTGTTAAACGTCCGTTACTGAGTCCAGCCGTAATGTCGATGGACTCTGGCTTGTCCCGTTGTAGTGACCAAACTTGACTGGTACTGGTGCGAGAGGCTCTAACCGTCTGACCCGTCTCACCTGTCAGTGGTATGTAGCGTAAGGCCGCATTGGGCACCAACAACACATCCTGGCGTTCGGCCACTGTGATGGTGGCTGATGCCGTCATGCCTGGGCGCAAAGCGAGATCATCGTTATCGACGCTTAGAATGGTTTTGTAAGTCACCACATTGTCAGTTGTCGTTGAGCCCAACCCCACCCTTTCGATATTGGCTGGAAACTGCCTGCCTGGCCAAGCTGCAACCGTGAATGTGACGGTTTGCCCAGGGCTAACATTGGCCACATCAGCCTCATCGACTTGAACTTGCAACTCCATTTTGGTTAGATTTTCTGCGATGGTAAACAAGATTGGCGTGGACATGGCAGCCACCACCGTGTTGCCTGGCTCCACTTCGCGCGTCAGCACCACACCATCAACAGGCGAAGTGATTTGGCCCTTCTGTAAATTGGTTTCGTTGGTTTTAAGCTCAGCGGCCGCTTGCATAACGGATGCTTTGGCGGCGTTTTCGTTGGCCAAAGCGCGCTTAAGCATGGCGTCAGCCACTTCAAGCTCGCTGGCAGAAGGCACTTTACCCTTTGACAGCTTAAAGACCGTTTGTAATCGCCCAAACGTGGCCCTCGTTTCAGCAACCGTTGCTTGCGCCAACAACACTTGCGCTTGCGCAGCTGCCAAAGCAGCACTGGACTTGGCAATCGCATCATTGAGTCGCGCGGTATCAAGCACGGCAAGCAACTGACCTTTTTTTACGGTGTCATTTTCATTCACCAAAATGGCTTCCAAAGTACCCGACAGTTCAGAACCCACTTCAACCGTTCGGGTGGGTTGGATTGTGCCGGTTGCGGTTGCTGTTACCACTAACTCACCACGGGTTACTGGGCTTGTTAGATAGTTAATCTCTTCATGGCCACGCGCTTGGTACCAGTAATAGGCTCCCGCAAACACCAACAAGAACAGCAACAACCACACCAAAATCGCGCGGCCACGGCGCGGCTTTTTTTGCGTCTGCACCAGCATTTTGGCCAAATCTGGGGTTTGATTTGCTGGCTCAACCGATGCGGCTGGTGTCTTGTCGTGACTCATGTTCATGGCAATGGGGTGTCCTTCGTTGATGAGGCGGTCATCACAGCGGTATCTTGCCAACCACCGCCGAGCGCCTTGTATAGCTGTATCAATGTGACGAGCTGAGTGGCTTTAGATTGTGCAAAGCTTTCTTGGGCATTGAGTTGCGAGCGCTCGGTGATCAAGACCTGCTCAAAATCAACCAAGCCTGACTGGTAAAGCTCACGAGACTGTTGCGCCGCACTTTCAGCCGCGACAGTCGATTCCGACAGGGCTTGACTGCGTTGCCTAGAGAAAGCATGCGCAATCAAAGCGTTTTCAACATCTTCAAGTGCCCGCAAGACGGCTTGCTCGTATTGAATCAAAGCCTGCTCTTGGACTGACGTTTGTGCTTGGACTTGGCTGCGCAGACGACCACCATCAAACAACGTTGCACTTAACGTGCCAAACAAAACGCCGATGAGAGAGTCTGTCACGCCCAGTCCGGTCAGATTAAACGCCGTCCAACCCAGCGACGCGCCTAAGTTAAGGCTTGGGTAACGCTTGGCCATGGTTTGTCCCACGCGGGCAGTCTCTGCAGCCAGATTGCGCTCGGCGACTCGCAGATCTGGCCGCTGTGTGAGCACCTTGGCTGGTACTCCGGTTGCCACACGGGCAGGCACCACTGGCAGCGGTTTAACGCTCGCCAACCGATCGTTTACAGCGCCAGGGACACGACCCGTTAATACCGCCAATCGATTTTTGGCCCGAGCCAGTTCGATCTCTAAATCCGGTATGGATGCACGCGTCTGCTCTAGGCTGGCGATTGACTGTGCCACGTCCGTTTGGCGTGCCAAGCCTGCTTGAAAACGCCATTTGGCGATTTGTAGTGTTTCGGCTTGCGAGGCCAAATTGAGTTGTGCAATCGCCAGTCGCTGCTGATAGTTACGCACATCGACGTAGTTTTGTGCCACTTCAGCAATGACTGACACTTGAACATTCTCTAAATCAGCCTGACTGGCCTGCAGGTCAGCCTCAGCTGCTTCGATCGAGCGCCTCGTGCCTCCAAAAATATCCACTTCCCAACTGGCATCAAAGCCGGCGTCATACTGCGTGGTGTCAGGCCGTTGAGCCTCAGGTGCACCATAAAAAGTTGGCGTAGCCGCCACCTTGGTATTGATTGTGGGATACAAAGCACTCACGGCTTGCGTTCGATTGGCGCGGACTTGCCGCAAACGCGCTTGCGCACGCTCAATCGACAGATCATCAGCCAGGGCGGCTGTGATGAACCAATTCAGATCCGCATCGTTGAGCTCAAGCCACCAATTGGCGGGGTTTTGTAAAGGGTCGGCCTCAAAAACCGCTATTTCAGTCAACGCTGGGCTGACAGACTCCTGCCACTGCGCAGGCACTTTCACGTCGGGGGCCCGATAGTCTGGCCCCACAGAGGCGAGACCCGCGCAACCGCTTACGGATAAGGCCAGCACCAAAATACAGGCCCGCAGCACCAAAAGGTTTACCCCATACTTGAGACTCGCTACTGAAAACATTGCTTAGATCACCTGCCTAAACTCTCGTTATTTGCGACGCTGTGTGTTTTTAGAGGCGGATTTTTTTAAAAACCATCTCGCCATGAAACTGGCTGACATTTAAGTCATTCTTATACTAACCGGTAATGACCCACCAACATGAACCACATACTAGACCGCCAGAGCCACTGAATGTTGCAAAGCCTTGCAAAACTGGCGCTTAAAGGGCGCGTTTTGATCGGCAATGCCCGTACCTGAGCCCTATAATCAACTCGCTTCATACTTAACAATAACGGAGACAGTAAATGATGAAATCGACAAAACGCCTGATCCCTGCTCTCTTGGCCAGCCTGCTCCTAGGCGGTATTGGTGCAGCCTCTGCTGAAACACGGGTCACTTATAAGTCAGCGAAAGCTGGTTCATCCTACTACCAGATGGGTGTTGAATTAGCCCAAGCCATGAAGGCCGGTACCAACGGCAACATTATTATCACGCTAGAAGAAAGCCAAGGCTCTGTGCAAAACGTCATGGAAGCCGCAACCCGAACGGGTAACTACGTTTTCACGACCCCACCCTCATTGGTGACTTCGGCCATGGCCGACAAAGGGCCCTTTGAGAAACGGCCATCGCCAAAATACAAAGACATTCGCGCGCTGTTTCCCATCCCATCATTGACCATGCACTTTGTGGCGCACGGTCAAGCTGGTATCAACTCGTTTGAAGACATGGCTGGTAAAACCGTTTTGATCGGCAAAGGTACGTTCTCTGCGCGCGAAGGTCAGAAATACCTCAACCTGTTCGGCTTAGAGGGCAAGGTCAAGATCGCTGACGTCGAGCTTAATAACGCCGTACCCGCCTTAAAGAACCGCCAGATTGACGCTTTTGTGACCGCAGGCTCCTTTCCTGCCCCCAACGTGATTGAGGTGGCTGCCAGCACGCCAGTGGTCATTTTGTCGATGTCTGACGCACAAATTGCACAGACTGGTGCCGCCAAAGTGACCATTCCTGCTAACACCTACTCGGGGCAAACAAAAGAAATCAACACCACCTCATTACCAGTGATTGCGTACACAACCACTCAAATGGATGAGAAAACGGCTTACGAGCTCACCAAAACCTTTTGGGAAGAGCGCAACCGGATGGCCGAGACAGCCGCATGGTGGCGAGGCGTAACGCCAGACATGTTGGCCAATATTCCTGGCAAGATTCATCCCGGCGCTGTTCGTTACTACAAAGAGAAAAACATTGCGCTTTCCGCTGCCAATCAATAACCAATAGTCATCACCCTAACGATGCCCTTGCTTGGATTTAGAGACATTTTCTGGCCCGCGCTGGGCATCGTCTGCATCTCATTTCACCTCTGGCTGATTTTTGCCGGTCTGGTACCAAACCTTGTCACACGCCCCATTCACATGGCTTTGGCGTTGCCTTGGGTCTTTCTGTGGCGCCCCAAAGGCCAACCCCTTGATGTTTGGAGTGCCCTAGCGTGTTTGGCTGGCTTGGTCGCCTGCGCCTGGGTGGCTTTCGAACAAAATTCGCTGGCTGACCAATACGGCAGCTTAGCGGGTGGATTACAGACCGCCCTTGCGGTCGTCTTGATATTGGCTGCGATTGACATGGCTCGACGGGCGGTTGGTTGGCCTTTGCCTTTCATCGCTGCCCTGATGTTGCTCTATGGGTTATTTGGCCAACACATCCCTGGTGAGTTCGGGCATGCTGGCATGCCCCTGGATAGTTTTTTGGGTACCTTGACCATCACAGAGGGTGGGCTCTGGGGAAGCCTGACCGGCGTATCAGTGACCATCGTCGCCATTTTTGTTATTTTTGGCGCAGTCCTCAACGCGGGGCAAGCAGGCTCAGGCTTTATGAACATTGCCGCTGCTGTTGCTGGCAGGCTAACGGGCGGTGCAGCCAAAGTCTCCGTATTGTCCTCTGCCCTGTTCGGTTCTATATCAGGATCAGCCTCAGCCAACGTCGCCTCAACTGGATCAATCACCTTGCCAGCCATGCGGCGTCTGGGTTATCCCCGCTCTTTGGCAGGCGCTGTTGAGGCTGTCGCCTCTTCGGGTGGTCAAATCATGCCGCCGCTCATGGGCGCTGGCGCCTTTGTCATGGTTGAGCTCACTGGCGTACCTTATGAGGACATCATGCTCGCCGCTCTGCCAGCGGCACTGCTTTATTTTTTTGCGGTGTGGATGGGCATTAACGCATTCTCTAAACGGTATGACTTGCCAGGTGTCCCTGAAAGCGACCGACCCGCGACAAAGACGGTACTCATTACCACTGGATTTTTTGCCATTCCGTTTACTGTGCTGCTCTATGGCATGTTTGGACTGCGATTCACACCTCAATATGCCGCTTGCATGGCAATCGTTGTGGGCGCCTTGCTTTTATTGACTGACGATAAGTTTCGGTTTGAGCCCCGTCTCATTATTGGCCGTGTGGTGAGCGCCGCTGAAACATCTGGGCGACAGATCGCCATGATTGCTTCGATCATTTTGTGCGCTTCTCTAATTGTCGGTGTGCTTGGCATGACAGGCTTGGGCGTGAAAATCACGTCCATGATCTTATCTGGATCAGGTGGATTGCTGTGGCCTGCCGTTTTGTTGACTGCCCTGACGTGTCTTTTACTGGGTATGGAAGTGCCAACCACGGCAGCCTACGTAATCTGTGTCTCAGTTGCAGGCCCCGCCCTGACAGCGCTAGGCTTGGGCACACTTCAAACGCATTTGTTTGTGTTTTGGTTTGCCTTACTCTCAACCATCACCCCACCGGTTTGCGGTGCGGTTTTTATCGCTGCCGGCATGGTGGAAGAAAACTGGTTGAAGGTAGCCTGGAAAGCCATGGCCCTTGGCATCGGCCTTTACCTGATTCCGTTGGGTATGATCTCCACGCCTGAACTGATTGAACTCGGTAACCAGCCCGTTGCTGCTATTCTCGCAATGATCAAAGTAGGGGTTGCCACGACACTTGTGGCCTACGGCGTTATTGTGCCTGGTCGTCTTTGGAAACGATCGCTTGCCATCGTGGCTGGTCTGGTTCTTTTACTTTACCCGACGAACGCTTGACCTCAAGTGAACGCGAGCCAGCCCTGAATTGAACGGTAAATCACCGCGACTGAAGAAGACAAATAGACCAGCAATCCAGGGATGGAAAATAACAAAATAAAGGATGCCATTCAGTTGGGAAAAAAACTTTCTTTGGTTATCCAGAGGGTTGCCGGGAAGCTCTCGCATTCAGTTTTCCTGATATGACGGTGTTCAGTACGAGTAATAAACTGCAGCCAGTCATGAATACGTAGAACATATTCACACCAGCGGCACGCATGATGTACCCGCAAATCAACGGTCCAAGACAAGCACCAACGGCATAGGATATGACTAGCACAGCACTGAGGCTCACGCGGCGTTGACTTGACACCAAATCATTGGCGTAGGATCCAGCCAGCGGGTAGAGTGTGAACTGCACCACACCACTGATCGCAGCCACTGCCAGCAACAACCAGTACGGCACGGTTAACCAACCCCATAGAATGACGGTGATGACCGCCAAAACAATGCCGTTAATTTGGATCAACCGTTCCCGCCCAACGCGATCAGATAACCAACCGATTGGCCACTGCGCCAGCAATCCTGCACCCACGGCTGTTGACATGAAAAGAGCGACCTCGTTAGTACTGAATTCAAGACCCACGACGTAAACCGGTGCCAAAGCGTAGAACGCCGCTGAAATGTTGCCCGACAGAAATAGGGTAATGAGTGCTGCCGGTGCAACTTTAAAAAAGAAACCAAAATCAATTGGCGCTGGCAATTGTGGCGCTGGGTGTAAACGCACCGTCCACACGATGGGAATCAAGCCCACCACGTGGCAGATGGCCACCAAGGTCAGCGGGCGCAAATCCAGTGTGGGGTACATCATGATAGCCATTTGCCCGATGGCGGTTCCCAAGCCAGACATGACCAAGTAAAAAGAAAACACCCGACCTCTGTTTTGGTTTTCGATTTGCTCGTTAAGCCAACTTTCAATCATGATCAACTGAACCGCCATAGCAGCACCAGCGACCGCGCGAAGCAGTAACCAAACGGTCATGTGATCGATCAAAGTCTGGGTCAGCACCATCACTGAGCAGGCCGCTGCTGCCGCTGCAAAGGCACGCACATGACCAACCCGGACAATCATCAGGTGACCGACGCGTCCACCAATCACAAGACCAAAGTAGTAAGCCGATAAGAGCGCGCCAATCCAAACCTCGCTAACACCGTCAGCAGAAAGTTTAAGGCCCATGTAGACGTTGAAAAGCCCCACACCGAGGAGCATGACCAAGGTTGAGGTGAAGAGCGAAGAAAAAGAAGCGAGAGTGGCAAACATAACGTTTATCGGTGTGCTTCTAAGATTAACGTGCCGTCAGTCGCCGTGACAAAGGAAACACGATGCATGTTGTCAGTCTAAGTCACAACTGTCTCACCGTGTCCATATCGGCGTTCAATGCCCGAAAAAAAAACCGATCCCATCGGATCGGTTTTTTGCCTGACAGGTGACTTAGACTGACAGGTGAGTGCTCATTGCCTCAGCTGAGCTGACTTCAAAAGCGCCAGGTGCTTCGATGGCCAGCGTCGTGATCACGCCATCTTCAATGATGGCTGCATAGCGTTGTGAGCGAATGCCCATGTTGCGCGCTGTCAAATCAAGCTCCAAACCCATGGCTTTGGTCCAAGTGGCTGCGCCATCACCGAGCATGCGAACCTTGCCATCGACCTTTTGCTCACGGCCCCATGCGCCCATCACAAAAGCGTCGTTAACCGCCACGCACCAGATTTCATCAACCCCTTTGGCCTTGATGGCGTCATGGTGGGCCACAAACCCAGGCAAATGCTTAGCAGAGCATGTTCGCGTAAAAGCACCGGTCAAAGCAAACATCAAAATCTTTTTGCCCTTTACCAAATCAGCCACTTCAAAATTGTTTGGTCCCACCGAGCACGCGGCGGTTTCGGTTTCAATAAACTCGGTCAGCGTACCGTCAGGGACGCGATCTCCAACTTTAACTGTCATTTGATGTTCTCCGTTTGAGCCACCTTGGTGGCGAATGTTCGTGTGGCGTATCATAGGGCACTTGAAACCGCTGTGTACACATGCCCTTTGAGTCTATGACTATTTTCCCATGAAATCAGTCGCCTCTATATTGTCACGCTTGTTTGGGGATTGGACCCAAGAGGTTAACGCCCGCTCTTTGCGATCAGATACGATCGCAGGCTTACTGGGTGCCATGTTGGTGCTACCCCAAGCGATCGCGTTTGCCATGCTGGCGGGTTTGCCGCCCCAATACGGCCTATACACTGCCATTGTGCCCTGCGTGATCGCTGCAATGTTCGGCTCTAGCCGTCACGTGATGTCTGGGCCCACCAATGCTTTGTCACTGGCACTATTCGCGATGCTCACGCCATTGGCGATTGCCGGTAGCAGCGAGTACATTCAGCTTGCCCTCACTGTGACCATCATGGTGGGTTTGATTCAAGCGGCCATTGGATTGCTCAAGCTTGGCATGCTAGCCAACTTCATATCGCCTGCCGTTCTCGGTGGGTTCACCAGCGGTGCGGCTGTTTTGATTGCACTGCATGCCGTGGGTGATGCCATTGGCGTGAAAGCGACAAACGTGTCAGGTGCCATTGCAACGGCCAGTTTCTATGTTTCTCACCTTGACGCCATTGCTTGGGCCAGCCTAATCGTGAGCCTATCGACAGCCGCCTCAGCGCTGATCGTAAAGCGATTTTTGGGTGCAAGATGGCCCTACATGCTTGTTGGGCTTCTGATCGGAGCGCTCATTGGCGTTGCCTTAAATGCCTTGACGACCCCTGCGAGCTGGGGTGACGTGCAGCAAGTGGGCCGCATACCCTCAGCCATACCGCAGTTGCAATTGCCCACCGTTAATTGGGACCAGTTGCCAGAGCTGTTTGGCATTGCCTTTGCTCTGAGCATTGTGGCGCTGGGTCAATCGACCTCAATTGCCAAGGCACTTGGCCTGCGATCCGGTCAAATCATCGATCCCAATAAAGAGTTCTGGGGTCAAGGCTTATCAAACATTGTGGGTGGGGTTTTTTCAAGTTACGTTTCCTGCGGGTCCCTCAACCGCTCATTGCCTAACTTTGAAGCAGGCGCCAAAACCCCACTGGCCTCGGTCGCCAGTGCCCTGATTTTGATCAGCGCGGTGGCCTTGTTTGGCTCAGCGCTCGCTTTCTTACCACAGGCCGCGATCGCCGCGCTCTTGCTACTGGTGGCTTGGTCTTTGTTTGATTTGCCGCGATGGCAGACCCTCTGGCACCAACAACGCACCGAATTTCTAATTGCTGTCGTCACTGCCAGTGCCACGGTGTTGATGCGAATGGAAATGGCTATTTTGCTGGGAATGCTACTTTCACTCCTAGTCTATCTCAATCGTACATCGAAACCGGCTGTGCGATTGATGGGGTTTTTGTCGCGCAGCCCCAGTCGACACTTAGAGAATATCGAACACAGCGAGGGCGAAGCGGTTTTAACGTGTCCGCAGCTCACCATGATCAGGATGGAGGGCGCGGTGTACTTTGGTGCCACAGCCCACGTCTCAGCGCGTCTGGCTGAGCTGCGTCGAGGCGCCAATAGCCCTAAACACCTGTTGGTCATGTCGCGTAGCATGAACTTTGTTGACCTCTCTGGCGCCGAACTTTGGGAGCAAGAGCGGTTGGCTCGTCGCAATATGGGCGGTGATCTTTACTTTCATCGTCCTCGCGATGAGGTTCTTAAGATGTGGCAACGAACCGGTTTCACTGAGCGACTCGGGCCTGACCACATTTTTCAAACAAAAGAGCAAGCCATTGCCACGATTTTCGCCACACTAGACCATGACATCTGTAGACAATGCCGTGTCAGGGCATTTAAAGAGTGCGCGTCAATCGAACCTCCTGAGCCACTGGCAGCCACAGCCCCTGCTTTAGAGACAAACCCGATAACCAAAAGTTAAATGCTTTTTAATGGTTTGGACATGGCTGGCATGGTTTGTGTATTGCCGCGGAACGCTCGGGTTTTCATTATCAAGGTTAACCCGAATCATCGTTGTAGCAAATGGCAGGCGATACCATTAATCGACTTAAACGCACCGCCAATGTGCAAAGTGCACCGTTAAAATGCGCCGTATCGCATTGACATGACGCGCCGCACAAACCCGGTGCAGACAGCGTTCAACCCGTTCATTAAGACTTCTTTGAGCCGTCACAATTTAGTAGTATGAAGAAAGAAACACTGCTAATCTGTTTATTGACTCAGGTCACTGAGGCAGCTTTTCGCAAACTGGAGAAAAACATATGCGTATCTCATACAAGAATTTATTGGCTACCGCGGCAATGGCAACATTGTCTTTTGGCGCTGTGGCACAAACCACCTGGAACATGGCCACACCATACCCTGAAGCAGAGTTTCACACCCGCAACATTCAGCAATTTGTTGCTGACGTGGAGAAGTTGTCTGGTGGTGAGCTAAAAATCACTGTGCACTCAGCCCAGTCCCTTTTCAAGCACCCTGAAATACCTCGCGCCGTGCGCACCGGTCAAGTTGAAATCGGCGAAACGCTGATGGCCAACCTGAGCAACCAAAACCCCATTTTTCAAGTTGACGCCATTCCCTTCTTGGTTACCGGATATGACAGCGCAAAAAAATTGTGGCAAGGTCAGCGTCCTTTCGTTGAATCCTACCTGAAAGACCAAGGCATGCGTTTTGTTTACGCTGTGCCATGGCCAGGCCAAGGCTTTTACACCAAAAACGAAATCAAAAGCATCGCCGACATGGAAGGCATTAAGTTTCGCACCTACAACTCAACCACAGAAAAAATGGTTTCGTTAATGAAAGGTGTGCCAACCACAGTGGAAGCCGTTGAAATTCCTCAGGCGTTTTCTGCTGGCATCGTTGACGCCATGGTGACATCTGCCGCCACCGGCGCTCGTACAGAAGCATGGACGTTCTCAAACTACTACTACGATACGCAAGCTTGGATGCCCAAAAACATGATTTATGTGAATGAGGCAGCCTTCAAGCGCTTGAGCCCCAAAGCTCAAAAAGCCATTGTTGACGCAGGTAAAGCCGCTGAAACACGCGGCTGGAAGATGAGCGAAGAGGTTTTCACCGAAACCACAAACATCTTGAAAGACAAAATGAAATACCGTCAACCCAGCGAGCAATTGACCAAGGCCTTGGCTCAGATCGGTGACGTCATGTCTGTAACATGGGCCGAAGCGGTGGGCACCAATGCAGAGAAGATTTTGGCGCCTTTGCGTTAAACAACTCTAGTGATCGCAAAGCCGGCGCAACCCGCCGGCTTTGTTTTTCTTGGAAAGAACACCATGTTTGGTAAATTTCTTGATCGCCTTTTCACATGGAGTGGCTACCTCGCTGGCGTTTTTTTAGTCACTATCGCCATCTTGGTCGTCGCACAAATTGTGGCACGCTGGTTCAACACGCAAATCCCGTCAGCAGACGAGTTCGCGGGCTACAGCTTAGCTGCCAGCAGTTTTCTGGGCTTGGCTTATTCGTTTCGCTCGGGTTCCCATATCCGTGTCACCCTGCTGACCGATCGCTTGTCTTCCAAAATTCAACGTGTGATGTTAATTGTGATATTGATTTTTGCGTTCGCCATGATCGCCATCTGGGCGTTCAATTCGATTGCGCTCGTTCACGAAAGTTGGCAGTACAAGGAAGTGTCAACAGGCATTCTCAAGTACCCGCTCTGGATTCCCCAGCTCAGCATGGGTATCGGTGTGACGCTGTTTTGTTTGGCGATTCTCGAAGACTTGGTCAACGTGATTCGCGGTAAAGAGCCAAACTTTGAAAAAAACAAAGAACAGGTAATGGACTAAACCATGGATGTCTCAACGATTGGTTTGATTGTGGCAGTCATCATGCTAGTGCTGTTGGCATCTGGCGTTTGGGTGGCTGTCACGCTAATGTCAGTAGGCTTGATCAGTATGTTGTTGTTCTCGCACGCACCGGCGATGACGATTCAATCAACAGTGATCTGGGGCCAAAGCTCGAGCTGGGCGCTGACCGCACTACCCTTATTCATCTGGATGGGAGAAATCCTTTATCGCACGCGCTTAGCCAAAGACATGTTTGAAGGATTGTCACCATGGCTGGCTGGTTTCCCTGGGCGACTGATACACATCAATGTGGTCAGCTGTGGCATTTTTGCTGCCGTGTCTGGATCTTCTGCGGCAACCACCGCAACCATCGGTCGAATCACGATTCCCGAGTTAATCAAACGTGGCTACGATGAAAAAACCACCATCGGCAGTCTGGCGGGCTCTTCAACGCTGGGCTTTTTGATTCCACCTTCGATCATCATGATTGTGTACGGTGTGGCCGCAGACGTATCCATTACTCGACTCTTTATCGCCGGTGTACTGCCTGGTCTCATGCTAATGGTGCTGTTTATGGGTTACTTGGCCGCTTGGTCAATGCTCAACGCATCGAAAGTCCCTGCGCGTGAACCAAAGATCCCATTCTGGCAGCGAATTCGCGAGACCGCGAAACTATTTCCTATCGTTTTGTTGATGATCGCTGTTATCGGATCCATCTATGCCGGCATTGCCACGGCGACAGAAGCCGCCGCAGTGGGGGTGGTTGGTGCCTTGTTGATTGCTCTTTTTACGGGCTCATTAAACAAGAACAGCTTCATCGACAGTGTGTTGGGTGCCACCCGCACCAGCGTCATGGTGTCATTTATCTTGGCTGGCGCTGCCTTCTTGTCAACCGCCATGGGCTTCACAGGCATTCCTCGTGAACTTTCGGTGTGGGTGGGCACTTTAGGCTTGGGTAAGTTCGAACTGCTTTTGGCCTTGACCGTACTTTTCATCATCATGGGCTGTTTTTTGGATGGCATCTCCATTGTGGTGCTAACAGCTGCTGTCATCATGCCAATCATTAACCAAGCGGGCATCGACCCTATCTGGTTCGGTATTTTTATGGTGGTCGTGATTGAAATGTCGCAAATCACACCGCCGGTGGGTATTAATCTGTTTATTCTGCAGTCAATGACAGGCAAAAACTTGTGGTACGTTGCCAAAGCGGCTTTCCCTTTCTTTTTGTTGCTCGTGGTTGCAACCATTTTGCTCATCTTGTTTCCAGAGATTGCCACTTGGCTGCCGGACACCATCAGAAACTAACCCAAGTGTCCATTGTTTGATCACGAACGACCAACGGCATGCCGTTGGTCGTTCGCTGAAATCAATCAATCACGGCAGATGACCACTTTATTGGAGAGAGCATGTCTTCAATCGACACAATCCGGCAAAACCACCCTGATAACACGCAGCCGTGGCACGAGCTAAGCACACAGCAACTCAAACAAGCAGGCCTGAACATTTCAGACACCGAACAGCGTAAGATCAACAAAAGCTTGACGCGTTTAAATGCCGCACTCATCGCCGCAGGGTTTGATTGGACGCCAAACGTTAACGAAACTGAAGACATCAAGGCCGCCTTACGTTACAAAGAAAATTTTGAGACTTACTTGGCCACTTATCGATGAGTAGTGCTCTACCCAACACGATTTCGGGATTCCAAAACGCTTTGGAACGGGGCGAAATCGGCTTAAAAGAGTCAACAAACCACCAATTCGAACGCTTCGCCACACTGGGCCAACGTTTACGTAGCGTGACGGACTACTTTGAGCAGGAAACAACGGGAGAGTCTTTTGGCCCCCAACCATTGACTGGCGTGGCATTGGCGCATAAAGATATTTTTGATCTTAAAGGGCGCTTACCTGGCTTGGGGCGTGGTCGAGGTCATACAAAGCCAGGTGTTCAAACCGCGTGCGCCATCACACCATTGCAGCAATCAGGCGCCCTTAACCTTGGGGCGCTGCCCATGGCCGAGGACGCTTGTGCAGCAACCGGTCAAACAGCGAATCTACCAACACCGCTGAATCCGCTCGGCAAACACTTGGCGGTTGGTGGGTCATCGAGCGGCAGCGCTGTTGCAGTGGCCGCCGGCATGGTTTACGCCTCTTTGGGCACAGACACAGCAGGCTCTGTCCGTATGCCAGCCATGACATGCGGTGTGATGGGTTTAAAAACCACCCATGGGCTGATCAGTACCGAGGGGGTCGCCCCTCTTTCGCCTAGCCTAGACTCAGTGGGCATCTTGGCGCGTAGCGTTCAGGATTTGAGCTGCATTTTGGGGGTTTTGGTTAAGGACATTCAATCAAAGTCTGTGTCACAACCCCTGCGCACGGCATTTTGGCTCGAAGGCGTCAGTCTAAGCGACGAGGTCAGCGGCTTGATTGAAACCGTGTTTAAAAGGTATGGACAATATTCAATTGACCTTTCTAAACACGAACAGCGTGCCTCAACCTTGCAACAATTGGTCATGGCTTACGAAACAGGGCAAACCCATCAATGGCGCATTGCTCAGCGACTGGCATGTCAACAGGTGACCGCACTTGGCATGATTGGCCTGGCCACACCCCACTCTTGGTTTATCCAGGCAATCAGAACTCGGCAACAGTGCACGCAGGCGTTTATTGATGGTGCTTTTGCACAAGCCGATGTACTGTTACTGCCCCTACAGGTCGCACCAGTGCCACAAATTGACGAAGTTTACACAGACATGAGCACCTTTGAACCCGCCAAGCTATTGGCGCTACATCGCTACTGCGGCTGGATAAACTATTTGGGTCTGCCAGCGCTGTCAATACCTGTCGGCCTCGATAGCCGAGGACTACCTATTAGCATCCAACTCGTTGCCCGGCCTTTTCATGAGCACCACTTATTATCAGTTGCTGAGCAATTACAGCATGATCTTATCGGCGAAGACGGCATCAAGCCAGTCTGCCAAATTTAGGAGCACATCGCATGAGCAAAATACAAGCCGCTGAAGCATTAAAGCCTTTTAGAGTTCTGGACCTTTCACGCGTTCGCGCCGGCCCAAATTGCGTGCGCGTTTTGACCGATTTTGGGGCCGACGTTATTCGTATCGAACCCCCAAAAGGTGTTGATCCAAACGAGGCTATGTTTGCGGCCAATCGCCATGGGGGTGATTTTCAGAACCTCAATCGCAATAAGCGCTCATTGACCTTGAACCTGAAAAAGCCAGGGGCACTTGACATTTTCATGAAGCTCGTTGAAACCGCTGATGTGGTGGTTGAGAACTGGCGTCCTGATGTCAAAAACAAACTCGGTTTGGATTACGAGTCGTTGGCCAAAGTCAATCCACGGATCATCTTGGCCAGCATCTCAGGCTATGGTCAAACAGGCCCATATGCGACTCGGCCCGGTTTTGATCAAATCATGCAAGGCATGGGCGGACTCATGTCAGTGACGGGCTTTCCTGAAGGCAGCCCTGTGCGTGCCGGGTTGGCTGTGGCAGACATGAGCGCAGGGCTATATGCCGCGCTCGGAATTTTGGTGGCTTTGTTAGAGCGAGAGCGCTCTGGCAAAGGCCAATGGGTACACGCCTCGTTGTTGCATGCCCAAATCGCCATGATGGATTTTCAGGTATCGCGCTACCTCAACGATGGCGATACGCCCACACGTGTCGGTAACGATCACCCCACGAGCAGCCCAATGGGTCTGTTTACGGCTTCCGATGGCGTCTTTAATATCGGTGCATCCGGACAAGGCAATTGGTATCGATTGTGCGAGTTGATGCATCACCCTGAATGGCTAGAGGATCCAGACTTCGAAACAGAAAAGCTGCGTGTCACCAACCGCGCGAAATTGACGGCGCTACTAGAAGTTGAGTTTGCCAACAATACCGTTGATCACTGGGTCATGGCGCTAAACAATGCCGGTGTGCCTGCTGGCCCTGTCTACAACGTGCCCCAGGTTTTTGAAGACAACCAGGTCAAGCATTTGAATGTGGTCGCCACACTGCCCAATGTTTATGACAAAGACATGCACTACATTACTCAGCCAATGACCCTTTCACGCACACCAGCAGCGGTTAAAACTGCCGCCCCAAAGTGGGGTGAGCACACCGACGAGGTGCTTAGCGAAGTTGGCTTTAACGCTGAACAGATCAAGGCGTTTTATGACGCAGGGGTGGTCTAAGATGGGTGAAATTCGATCAAACATTGATGCACAAGGTATCGCGACCGTCACACTATCCAATCCAACTCGCATGAATGCCATGCAGTTACAAATGTGGCGTGCGCTCCAAGAGACCATGCAAGCCCTTTCCAATGATACAAAAGTGCGTGTTGTGGTCTTGCGTGGTGACGGTGATGCCGCCTTTGTGTCTGGGGCGGATATCTCAGAGTTTGAGTCCGTGCGCGCAACACCTGATGCCGTCCTGATATATGACGAGATGGTCGAAGCCGCAGAAGATGCTATTGGCGCTTGCAGAAAACCGGTTATCGCAGCCATTTCGGGGGTGTGTTACGGCGGTGGCTTGGGTATCGCACTGTCTTGCGATCTGCGTTACAGCAATCACGATGCGCGCTTTTGTTTACCCGCGGGCAAACTTGGGCTGGGCTACGGACTTGATGACGTCAGGCGTATGCATCGTATTCTTGGCACGGCAAACGCCACCGAGTTGTTGTTAACCGCCAATGTCTACAAAGGTCCCCAAGCGGTGAGTCTTGGCTTGGCACACGCCTGCGTTGATGATGTGTTCACCCATGCTCAGACCGTCGCTGAACGCGTTGCCAGCTTTGCTCCGCTAACCTTGCGTTCGGTAAAAATGGCATTACAACACCTCGGGCAGGTCGTGGGTGCACCAAGCCCCGACGAGATCTCAGCGGCAGTGACTGCCTGCTTTGATAGCGAGGACTACGTAGAAGGTCGGCAAGCTTTTGCAGAAAAAAGAACGCCGAACTTCAAGGGCCGTTAATCCATCCTTTGCAAATAGACAACTGACTGATAAGAGGCTTTCACGATGAGTCATCCACGCGTACCGTATCGTTTTTCTGATAATGGCCCTGATTTACATCCGCACGCGGATGGGCCTATTCTGGTTCACTTGGTTATTAATGTCGAAAACTGGAGTTTTGATGCGGCCATGCCACGCACCATCATCACCCCGCCCCATGGTAAAGAAACCATCCCTGATGTACCAAACTTTTCATGGGTTGACTACGGCATGCGCGCCGGATTACCGCGCATGATTGAAGCGATCCACCAACGCGGCCTACCCGCCTCAACAAGCATCAACGCCAGCGTCATTGACGCCTACCCAGGCGCAGCCGAAGCCATGCTGGCGGTGGGTTGGGAGTTCATCGGCCACGGCATGCACCAAAAATCGATCCAACAAGCAGGCACGGAAGAAGAGGTCGTGGCCCAATCCTTAGAAAAACTACGGCGCTTTAGTGGCCAAGCCGTAAGCGGTTGGCTGAGCCCCGGTTTGCGAGAGTCTGAACGCAGTCCTGATGTGCTCAAATCAGAAGGTGTGCGCTACGTGTTTGACTGGTGTATGGATGACTTGCCCAACTGGATGCGAACCGACCATGGGCCGCTACTGAGCATGCCTTACAACCTTGAACTCAATGACTCCATCATTTACGCGATTGAAAAACATGTCACTGGTCAGTTTTTAGACCGCACGCAACGCTCGCTCGCCCTATTTGAAAAAGAAGCCGTGAAACGCCCTAGGGTGCTGGCAATCGGTTTGCACCCGCACTTGATGGGCGTGCCACACCGCTTTGGTGAGTTTGAAGCCATGCTTGACGCACTCATGGCCAGTTCAAAAACCACGTTTTTACGGCCAGCACAAATCGCTGACTGGTTTGAAGCACAGGTACCCTCCACTTAAAAAAGTGCCGTTAGAGCGAATGCGCTAACGGCACTTGGGTACTTAAATGACGATATCGCCAATTAACGGTGACTACTTCTGCGATATACCTGCTTCTTTAACAGTCACGCCCCAAGCCGCATAATCATCCTTGATACGCTGCGCGGTTTGCGCTGGTGTGAAAATCATCGGCTCGTAAGCTTGAAACTTGATGGTCTGCTGCAGCTCTTTGGATTGCATGGCTTTTGCCATCTCTGTGGTTAACCGTTTTTGCACATCAGCAGGCAAACCCTTGGGTGCCACAACGCCAAACCAAATCGTAGCGTCAAATCCTGGAAAACCCGACTCAGCAATGGTGGGAACGTCTGGGAACATCGAGCTGCGGTCAGCAGATGAAACCGCCAAAGCCCTCACGGTTCCTGCCTGGATGTGCTGAGCAGCCGCACCCAACGAAGAGAACAAAAACGGCACATGACCACCGAGTACCTCTGTCATCGCCGGTGCGCCACCCTTGTAGGGAATGTGCGTGATGTCAAGTCCCGCGGCCTTTTTGAATTGCTCGCCAGCCAAGTGCCCAACACCGCCCACACCAGATGTGCCATAGCTCCAAGCGGCCGGGTCTTTTTTGGCTAATGCAATCAATGAGGCCACATCAGTGGCTGGTGATTTTGCTGGAACCACAATCACCACACCACCACCACCCACCATGCCCAAGGGCGTGAAATCTGTTAGCGGATCATAGCCAAGCTTGCGAATATGCGGCACGATCGTCATTGGCCCCGAATCGGTCAGGTGCACGGTGTAGCCATCAGCGGGCTGTCGGGCCAGGTAATCAAGTGCGATCGTGGCGCCACCACCTGGCTTATAGTCAAAAACAAAGTTTTGACCCAGCCCTTTTTGCATTTCTTCTGCCAGCGGTCTCGCCAACTTATCGGCTGCACCACCCGGCGTATAGCCAATAACCATCTTAATTGGTCGATCAGGGTATTGAGCAAATGCCGTTGAGGCGACTCCAAGTGTGACTAACGCACCAGCAACTAATCTTATCAATTTCATCATTATCTCCAACCTGTTTCAGTTTTATTCAGGACTAAACACACGGTCTGGCTCTGGCAGGCCTTTGACTTCCAAGGCATTGCCTGAGGGATCCAGTACCAAAAAAACCGATTGCTCACGCATCGTACCTGTGAAAATTTGGGTAGGCTGCATGGCAAAAGGTACCTTTGCCTGCGTCAGGCTTTCCAGCAATTGGTCGTAAACCGGTTGCTGGACAATCACACCGAAGTGACGCAATGGGTATTGGTCTTTGCCAATATCAACTGATCGGTGTGATGACTCTTCTACGGACAACTGCCCCACAAGGTGATGTCCGAAAAAGTCGATATCCAAACGGTCGCTTTGGCGGCGGGTGATTCGACAACCCAGTATCTCGCCATAAAACCGTTCGGCTTGTTCCGTATCGTGAATGGGAATAGAAAGGTGCAACATGGTTGTCATCATTGGCTCCCCTGCAACGCCTGCCAGTCTCTACGAATCCAATAACTGGTCAGGCACCAAAACAATCGCCCCTTTGGTTGCTCTGCTTTCCAACATTTCATGCGATTTGGCGGCTTGGCTTAGCGGTAACACCGCTTCAATATCCAAACGCAAACCAGGGTCAGCCAACCGCTCAAAAACTTCTTGGCTCATGGCCAACATATTGGCGCGATCAGCCACATATGTTTTAAGCGTCGGACGACAAACCCAGAGTGATTTTGAATGCAATCGCTGCAGTGCAAAGCCCTCGACTTGACCAGAGGCAGTGCCGTAATTCACCACAAGGCCTTTGGGTTCCAAGCTTTCAAGCGAACCGTCAAAGGTGTCTTTACCAACCGAGTCAAACACCACACTGACGCCTTGGCCACTGGTGATACGCATGATCTCGGCGGCAAAGTCTTGGGTGCGATAATTAATCGCATGATCTGCGCCAAGTGTCCGAACAAAGGCAATTTTTTCATCGGACCCTGCCGTCGCAAAAACCTCTAGTCCCAATTGTTTGGCCCATTGCACCAAAATCTGACCAACGCCACCCGCGGCAGCGTGGATCAGGACTTTTGTACCTGGTGGCAAGGGACGCATTTGCTTTAACAAATACTGCGCAGTCAGCGCCCGCACCATACCAGCGGCAACACGAATGTCATCCAAAGACTCAGGTACGGCAATGATGCGGTCCGCTGGCACCGCCACATGAGTGCAATAACTACCCACGCCAGCATTGGTATAAGTGACTTTTTCACCGACGCTCAGACCAACGACAGCTTTGCCAAGCGCCAACACGCGACCAACACCGCTGACACCTGGCACAAAAGGCGGCGTGGGATTGTGCGAGTGGGGCTGACCGGCCCGTAAGTAGATCTCAACAAAATTCACAGCCACAGCAGTGTGCTCAACGAGCACCTCGTTTTCCGTTGGCACGGGCATGGTAATCGGCTGAGCCTGCAACACATCAGGTCCGCCAAGAGCGGTCACAAAAACGGCGAATGGTGCTTGCATGATGACACTCCAACAAATTCACTTAAGCGTTATTTATCTCTAATATTCTTATAACGACAGGCAGGGTGATTGGCAAGACAAAGGTATGCTCGCACTGTGACGATGCTTGATCGACACCGATACGGGATGATGAATCAAAAACGTGTTTTTTTGATAGGAAAAGACACTTTGCACGATGACAAAAAAGGCTGAGAGCCACCATGAGTGGAACTCAGCCTAGTTAATGCCAATGAGGCTAGCTTGTTTGCTTAATTTCGCTGGTTCAACGATTGGGTTGCAATCAGCCTTCTTCTTTTACGCGGTAAACCAACACGGCCATGTGAGCCAGTGACAGTACCTTGCCAGTGACACTGCCCAACAAAAGTCGCGACAAGCCACTGCGACCATGACTACCCATAAAAATAAGATCACAGCCATGCGTTTGAGACGCATCCACGATGCCATCGGCCACGTTAAAGTTTGTGACCGAGTCATGTGTCACCTTGACGCCAGCCGTCTCTGCGCGATCAACAATGGCCTGCAGGTACTTCTTGGCCTGGTCAGCGGTCGCTTTTTCGTAATCTTCGTCTGTAATTGCGTAAGCGGCTGCCATGCCATCAAACCCAATGGTGGCTGCAAAAGGCTGGCCAACATGCAGTGCAACCACTTCAGCACCCACTGAACGGGCGAATGTAATTCCAGCGTTGGCTGATTGAGCGGACAACGCCGAACCATCTGTTGGGATCAAAATCTTCTTGAACATGGTTTTTACTCCCTTGTTACGTACATATCAGACCTCGATAGACCGGTCTCGACCTCATGCTAGCCCAAATCAAGTCGGCATGTGTAACGAACTTTTACCAAACTTGATCAAGATCAATGAATTGACGCGTCACTAAAGTCGCAATCGAGCCTCACCCTTGCCCAATGGCGGCTCGATACAGGACGGTACAACGGGTGCCCGTGCGGCAATAGGCTAAGACTGGTGCTGGCATGGTCTGTAGTAACTCTGAAAACTTAATCACGTCTTCTTGTGTCATGCCACCACTGATTACGGGCTGAAACTCAACCCGCAGGCCAGCAGCGCGAGCCGCAGCCGAGACAGCTTGCGCTGTCGGCTGATCTGGACCGCCTTCATAGTCGGGGCGATTGATGATGACACTCTTAAAGCCAGCGGCCGCCACGGCTGCCATATCGTCAGGGCTGAGTTGTGGGGCCACAGAAAAATCGGGCGTGATTTGACTAATTGGGGTCGACATCCGTAAAACTCCGTATGATTGCGAATAATGTGAGCGTACTGAATCATGATACTGAAGTCACGTCAATGCAAGGCAGAACCACAATTACGACCGTCGGGCAACTCGCCGAGTGTCGTTATCCGCTATATCGACCCGAACAGCATCAACAGCCAGACACTAAACAATCACGTGTTGCCTTGGCTTAGTTTAGAAGAGCAAGAACGCATGAGAAAGTTTTCTAAGGCATCCTTGTCTCATGTTTTTTTGGCTGCCCACGGCCTCAAACGCAATGTTTTGGCACAAATGACGGGCTGTTTACCCAGTGAGTTGCAATTCGAGGCAGCTGAGCAGGGTAAGCCGCTGGTCAGTGGCCCTGCAATTGCCACTGACTGGCACTTTAACCTAAGCCACACCCATGGCTTAGTGGCTGTCGCGGCCAGTTGCCAGCCCGTGGGCATTGACGTTGAGGACCTGTCACGTCAGGTGCCAGACCTTGATATTGCCAAACGCTACTTTTCTCGCCGCGAGTACCAACACATTGCAGCGACTGCACCCAGCGAACAAGCACGGTTATTTCTGCAGTATTGGACCTTAAAAGAAGCGTTTCTCAAAGCGGAAGGTTGGGGCCTGTCGCAGCGATTGGATGCGGTTGAATTTGATCTGTCTGAGGATATTGCACTATCAGTGCTCGACTTGGCCGCCCAACCCACAAAATCTTGGCGCTTTTGGCAACATCAGCCCAACGGCTCTCACCTGATGAGTGTCGCGCTCATCACCAACACCCTCGATTTGCATACGGCCATTGACTGTCAGCCTTGGCATCCGACCGATTGGCAACCCAGGCATTAGCCTAGCCCGGGTAGACACATCGGAACCCGACATAGACAGCATAAAAATCAGCAGCTTTATACTGCATCCCAGTTGCCTTCATCTGACTCGAACCGTACCACCAAGAGCCGCCGGCTGTTAGTCGGGAATCGCCGTTGGCATCAAGCAGCCATTCCCACACGTTGGCGCCCATGTCATACAAGCCATTGACGCCAGGCGCAAAGCGACCCACAGGCGCGTGTCGTGCCCAACCATCCTGATTGCCAACGGTATTGGCGCCGACAGGATCATTGCCCGTGGGGTAGGGGTAAGTAACGCCTGACTCGAACGGCGCAGGTGGCTGGCTGCGTGATTCTTGATAGGCTGCCCGCCCCCATTGCGCTTGGGTGGGTAAGTCGCCACCGCGCGCTTGGCAAAAGGCCCGCGCCTCAAACCAGCTCACATGCACAGCGGGCTCGTTGGGCAGCGCCGGCTCACCAAATGGCGTGCGCACGGTCCAACCTGCTCGCCTTTGCCACCCTGCTCGATACTCAAAGCCACCGCCCTCGCGCTCGGCGGCTGTCACAAGATTTTGTCGCTTTGAATAGTCAAGAAAATCACCAATGGTCACTTCTGTGCGATCAATGACGAAGGCATCTGTCCCTAAACCAATGGGTATGCGCTCGGGTGAGGCCACCGCCATTGTTGAGACACAACCTATTGCCGCGATGATGATGACCGTCATCTTCATATGATGCATACCTTAAAGCGTTTCAAATTCGCATTGCTGTTAGCGATTCTTTGCGTAATACTCCTGATAGATCATACTCATTAATAAGGAGGCAGCATGATTCTCATTGGCCGTTATTTATCGCCTTTCGTGCGCCGAGTTGGCGTGACCCTCAATTGGCTTGAAGTGCCGTTTGAACACCTTTCGCTCTCGCCTGGCACGGACGGGGCCAAAGTTCGCCCCTATAACCCGATGAATAAAGTGCCTGCGGTTGTGCTTGATGGCGGTGAAATTTTGATCGACAGCACGTTAATTTTGGATAGCCTGCTAGAAACGATACCCGAGCAAACTTTGCTACCCGCTTCGGGCTTGGCGCGACGTGATGTACTGCAGCGCAGCGGCATCATGACCAGCGCCTTAGACAAAGCGGTGGCCGCTCTCTATGAAAAGACCAAACGCCCACAAGAAAAGATTCACCAGCCCTTTCTCGATACCCTGACCGAACAGACACGTGCAGGGGTCGATCAAATCGAATCCCTCGTGCTTGACGGTCAGTTTGGTAGCGTCAACGAGGCCACTTTGGCTGACATCACGGCAGCAGTGGGTTACAGCTTTATCCGCGCAATGCTACCTGAGGTTATTTCAAGCGAATCGCACCCCGCGCTTGCGAACCTTGCGAACAGTTTTGAGGCGACTGACGCCTTTAAGGCTTGCCGACTCAAAGCATGAACAATGCGCCGACCTTCTACGGTTGGCGCATTGTATGGGCTTGTTTATTTATTGCCTTTATCGCTTGGTCCTTCGCGCTGTACGGACCAAGCGTATATATTTACTCCCTCAGTGAAAAACCGGGCTGGTCCGTTGGCCAAATATCCCTGGCCTTGACGTTTTCATTTCTTATCAATGCCTTTTCGATTGGCTTTGTCGGTTCAATAATTGGCCGTCACGGCCCTCAACTGATCATGACTGTGGGCGCTGTTTTGATGGCGCTTGGTCTCGCCGCGATTGGGCAAATCACTGAACCCTGGCAAGCCTTTATTGCTTTCCCACTCATGGGTCTTGGGTGGTCGTGCTTATCGACGATTGCCATTTCAGCCACCATTGCCCCGTGGTTTGAGCGTTTTCAAGGCAAAGCCATCTCTATCGCGCTTTTGGGTGCCAGCTTGGGTGGCATGCTCGGCATTCCGATTACGCTTGCATTGGTGTCTTGGCTTGGCTTTCCCATGGCGATGGCCACCATAGCCGCCATGGTCGTACTCGGGGTGGTGCCGATTGCCTTATTTGTCTTGCGTCGTCGACCACAGGACATTGGGCTTGAGCCTGACGGCATATCGACTGATGGCGTGAACGCGCCATCAGTCAGCCGATCCTGGACACGCGCGCAAGCGCTTCAGACATTTGCACTGCAGTCTGTCATTTTGACCTTCGGGGTTGCCTTAATGGTTCAGATCGGCTTCTTGAGCCATCAAGTCAATCTGCTGCAAACCTTCGTCACACCTGCGATGACAGCCCTGATTGTCTTGGCATCCGGCGCGCTCGCTTTCTTAGGCAGGATATGGCTTGCGCGGGTGGCTGATCGACTCAATATTCGATTGATCGCAAGCGCCGTGCTGATCTTGTCAGCTATCGGACTCATCGTCACTGCCATGGCCAACACAGCCTTGGTCTTGATCGTCGGCATCCTACTGTTTGGATTCAATGTGGGCAACTTAACGACCCTGCCCGCCCTGATCGTGCGACGTGAGTTTGGTGCCACTTCGTTTGGCAAGGTGTTTGGCATCACCGGTACCTTCATGCAACTGCTCTCAGCCCTTGGGCCCGCTATTTTTGGGTTGATGCACGACCGAACGGGAAGCTACTCATTGGCGATTAGCTTGGCGGCTGTTTTGATGCTCATGGGTGCCATACTGATTGTGGCAGCGCGCAAGCACCCGCCAACCCCTGTTTGATGGCAAAGGCTAGCGATTGCTCGCGTGCTGCTTCTGTTATCTGTTTTCAGGCTGCTCTTACGTGAGTGGCGCCGCACAGTGCTTCACAAATCCTGCTCGGCCTGACACGTTTTTAAACCACTGATCGAGCGCTGGCGTGTCGGGTCGCTCTTGAACCAACGAAACCCAGCGAAACATCAAAAGGGCCAACGGAATATCGCCAATCGTAAAAACATCACCGGCCACGAAAGGCTGCTTTTTTAGGTGATCATCTAGAATTAAGAATATTTTGGCCAGGCTAACGCTATTGTCTGCCACAACTTGCCTGTTTCTTTGATCGGGTGGTGTGCGCACTAGGTTTTGAAACACAGGGCGCAAGTGAACCCAGACGATACTGCCGCTCCAATCCATCCACTGATCGGCTCTTGCGGCCACTTGCTCATCCGCGGGCATGAGTGTGCCACGACCGTGCCGTGTCGACAGGTAGCGCAAGATGGCGTGTGATTCCCACAACACAAAATCGTCTTCCTTCAAAACAGGTACCAAGCCATTGGGATTCATGGCCTTAAAAGCTGCCGTGTCGTTAACGCCATACTGCAAACCAGCGTCAATTCGATCGTAAGCCAGTCCGAGCTCTTCCAAACCCCACAATACCTTTTGTACGTTCAGCGAATTTGTTCGCCCCCAGATCGTGATCATTGGTGGTCTCCCGTTGTTGTTTGTGTATGCTTTAGGATAGACGAAAATCAGAACCTTACAGGAGAGTCACACCGATGCGGCAAGTTAAATTTGCAGAATTACAGTCTCTGGTTGGCACGGAAATCGGCACCAGCCAATGGTGGCTAATTGATCAAGCGAGAATTGATAAATTCGCTGAGGCCACGGGCGATTTTCAGTGGATCCACGTTGACCCTGAAAAAGCCAAAACCTCTAAGTTTGGTAGCACGATTGCCCATGGTTACTTGACCCTATCCTTGCTGGCAGGCATGCGTTTTCAAACGTTCGAAGTCACCGAAACCAGCATGGCGGTTAATTACGGCATGAACAAGGTTCGGTTTTTGTCACCAGTGCCGTCTGGCAGTCAATTGCGGGCCAAGTACGAGTTAGCCAATATCAACGAGCGCAAGGATGGCGGGCTTGAATGCACGTTCACCGCCACTGTTGAGCTAGAAGGCGCAACCAAACCAGCTTGCATTGCTGAGACCATTTCGGTTTATTACCCACTGTAAGACCAGATACGCAAGCTTACGCTTTGACCGATTTTTTCTTTTGACTGGGTTCAGGGCCTGCGCTGTTGGTGGTTTTTGTGCTGGTCATCTCACTGACACGCGAGCACCCTACACTTGAATTTGTATGAGAAAGGAAAGCTAAGGTAATAGGCGCATGCAAGGCTGGTTAACCGCTGTCGATATCTACTGTGAACGCACGGATGCAAGCTTTTGGTCCGAGCCCATCAATGCGCTGACCAACCTGGCGTTTTTGTTCGCTGCCGGGCTTCTTTGGTCACGGGCGCAAGACCAAAGGGCGTTGCGATTGCTCGCCATTTTGATTGGGTTGATTGGCTTAGGCAGTTTTTTGTTCCACACGTTTGGCAACCGTTTAACGGGCCTACTGGACGTGTTTTTTATTGCCGCCTTCATTGTGGCTTTTGCCTACCTTTTGCCTAGGGTCAGTTGGCATCAAACACGATGGCGTGCCGTTGGCGCCATGCTAATTGCGCTAATTTTCATTGCTGGCACAACAGCCTTGGTCAGCAGTTGGCGCGCAACACTGCAATGGCTTCCCCCGGGCATGTACTTGGGCGCCTGGCTCATACTACTCATTTACGCAGCACTGTCACGACGCTTGGGACCATCGGCCAAAGCTGGCGGGTCTGCGAGCCACTTTCTGTGGCTCGCAGCAAGCCTATTTGGGGTTTCAATGATCGCCCGACAGCTTGATATGCCACTGTGCTCATCAACCGGGGGGCTGCACTGGCTATGGCATCTATTCAACGCCGCAGTGCTTTGGGCCTGTGCTCGAGCCATTGACCGCTCGAACCAGTCGCCTCAAACATAACGTGCAGTCACGTTCAGTGATCGTGTTGCGCCTTAGAAGTTAACTTGGTCGCCGCCCTTTAGTCCGAGTATTTGGCGGGCCTCGTCGGGTGTGGCGATTTCAAGGTTCAGTGCTTCTAAGATGACGCGAATCCGTTGCACTTGCTCAGCGCTCGAGGCCGCCAACTGTTTGGGTGCAATCCAGAGCGAGTCTTCGAGCCCAACCCTGACGTGTGAACCCATGGCCGCTCCCATCGTGGCGAGCTGTATTTGATGCCGTCCCGCACCAAGAATCGACCACTGATAGTTATCACCAAACAAACGATTGGCCGTGCGGCGCATGTGCATCAGATCCTCAGGATCGGGGCCGATACCACCGAGAATGCCAAACACCGATTGCACAAAAACGGGGCCTTTGACCAAACCGCGATCCACAAAGTGCGCGAGGTTATAAAGATGGCTGATGTCATAGCACTCGAACTCAAACCGAGTGCCATTGTCCGTGCCCATGCGCAGAATGGTTTCAATATCTTGATAGGTATTTTTAAAGACCAAGTCACGGCTGTTTTCTAGGTGGGCTTTTTCCCATTCGTGCTCGAATTGCTTAAACCGGTTCAACATGGGAAACAACCCAAAATTCATCGAACCCATGTTTAAAGATGCCACTTCGGGTTTAAACGTCATGGCCGGTCGCATGCGATCTTGAACTGTCATGTGTGGGCTACCACCGGTTGTGATGTTAATGACAGCATTGGTTTGAGCCTTGATTGCCTCTAGAAAGGGACGAAAGTATTCTGGATCCTGCGTGGGTTTGCCATCCTTGGGGTCACGCGCGTGCAAGTGCAAAATCGCTGCCCCCGCCTGTGCGGCGTCAATCGCGGCTTTGGCAATTTGTTCTGCCGTTACGGGCAGATGGGGTGACATGCTTGGTGTGTGAATGGCCCCGGTTGGGGCGCAGGTCACGATCACTTTTTTCATTTTCTATCTCCAAAACTGTTGTTTGATTTGTTGTTTCTTTTTTTACTGGCCAGTGTCGTCTTTTTCCCAACGATTTCGCTGCGCGGCCATGGCCATCAAGCGTCGATCACGCCACAGTCGGCGATCGGCCAATTTTTCTTGCGGTAGCTGCTCGCGACGTTCTTTATCCAAAGCCTGAATCACCGCTTCAGACCAAGGCGACGAGTCGGTCTGCTGTTTGGCTATCGAATGGTACAAAGGGCCATAACGTTGCGCGTAGTCAGCCAAACCGCCCGGCGCATTTAGATCAATGGTTTCAAAGGGTCCCATGAATGACCACCTGAGGCCAAGCCCCTCTTTGACCGTTGTGTCTAAGCCCTCAGCATCCACGTAACCCTGTTCTACCAGCCGAAAGGCTTCGCGCAGCAATGCCCCTTGCAACCGATTGAGGATAAAACCTTCCAATTCTTTTTTGATATGAACTGGTTTTTGATTGATTTGTTGCATCAATTGCCAAGTCCGATCAATCACGTCTGGCGCGGTCCAAGGCGCACCGCAGATCTCAACAACAGGCACCAAATAAGGTGGGTTAACGGGATGAGCAATCACACATCGCGCACGCCCTTCTAGGGACGCCGTGAATTTTGAAGCAGGAATGCTTGAGGTCGAACTGGCAAGAATCACATCAGGTGGTGTGAGCGCATCGAGGCGCTCAAAAATGCTTTGCTTAAGTTCAACACGCTCGGGGAGATTTTCTTGAACATACCCAACCCCTTTAAGTGCAACCTCTAAGTCCGCTTCAGTCGATATTCGGGCCAACAACTCAGCCGGATTATCGACTAGCCCTGCTCGTGCCAAATCTTGAACCAACTTGGCAATGATGGTGGGCGCTTCAAGCAGTGCTGGTGCCTGCCCGTCCCACATCACCACGTCTTGGCCAGCGCGTGCAAAAACAATTGCCCAAGCTTGGCCAATCAAACCAGACCCCACCACGGCTATCTTCATGTTGTCCCCTTTAAGATATTTTTATCAACCCATTCGATGAGTAACGTCCTGGGGCTTTGACGGCACTTGAAACCAGGACAGATCCAGAGATGTCGCTTGAAAGCGTAACGCGAACTTCAGGGTTTTTTATGCTGAGCTCTAGCCGTTTCTTTATCTGCTCAGCCAGTGCAACTGTGGTTAAGCCTTGCGCTTTGATCCAGCCCACGAAGGGGATCTCGACGTTACCATTATGGTCAACCCGCACATCGCTAAAACTGGTGCCACCACCAGAAAGTGCAGCAAATGTGTTCGGTTCTTTGTCAGTTTGTGCCAGCATCACCGTGAGTACATCGCCTGGGGTAAGGGTGCCCACCAAAATTAGAAGTAAAAGCTTGTACAAATGGCAAAACGGTTGCAACAGATGCATAGACTCACGCTGAAAATTTGTCACAGAACTCGGCCGCTATAAAAGAAATTAACCATAAAACATCGTAGCAGTAGTTCACGCTAACGCTCAAGCCCAATGCATTTGCAGCGCCATGAGCCCGTTTGGCTCTAAAACCGATGCGAGAGGTTCACTGCCAGCCCAAGTCCTGTGTCATAACTGTTATTAAGCGTTTGGGTGCCGTCAGCAGACTCAATCTGAACGTTGCCACCCATTGTCGCAATCGCATAGAAATCCACCGTCATTGATTTGGTCAGCGAATAACTGGCACGCGCAAAAACAGGGATCAAGCGATTTTGCCCCACACCGCCCGCATAAGGCCCAGAATCATTCAAGCGAAATCGATAGTTACGATAGGCACCTCCGGCACTGATCGTCCACTGTGGGTTGATTTGATAAGCCAACTCCAGACCAGCACCACCTGCGGGGCCGGCTGGCAGTGGATTTTTAAGCGACCATTGATCGTTGATCTGCCAATTGATTGCTAAAAAAGGAAAAAGCTTGTTCTCGCCCAACTCCCGGAAAACACCTAGGCCTAGACCAAGCGTTAATGCTTTGGAAAAAGTGTTGGTTGCGCTAAACACGGCGCCGTAAATCGCTGACGATGCCGTGCCAACCCCATCTTCAGCCGCCCATTGGACCGAAGGACTAAAACCCAGCCGAAGTCCAGGTTTCAGCGCGTAATCAAGGCTTAAACCGACGCTTGGTGTGCTGATATTGCCCCATGGTGCCTGACCACCGAACGCCGCTGGGTTTTGCCAAGACCAGCGCTCATACCCGTAGCCGATCCTGGCCCCGACATTAACAGCCGAATTGACTTGATGTCTGACACGCAATCCCGCATCAAATGAGTACCAGTCAAAGTCACCACCTTGGTTCAAATCGGTCTTAAACTGCGTGATGTTACCCACCGAGAACCGTGCTTCGGTTGCACCAGTCGTCATGGGTTGTGCATTGACCGACCAAGCGACGCAGAGCAAGGCAGTGGTCAATAACAATGACCTTGCTCGTAATGCGCGTTTGGCCTTGTTGGTCGAGCGTTTCAGCGCTTGGGGCGTTTGACAGTCGGCCATATTTTTTGGCTCCATATTGTCGATAGGCCATTTAGATTAACTGAATATGCTGTGCATCGGAATGAATTAGCGCCACTGAACATATCGTGAAAACTTTCTACACCGACCATTTCGTTTTGCCCTTGCCCAACGGCCATCGCTTTCCGATGGCGAAATATCGCTTGTTGCGCGAAAGTGTGCAAGCAATGCCCGCTATTGAATTGACTGAAGCACTCGCAGCCTCTGACACAGAGTTGCTGCTCGCACACGACCCATCATACTTACAACGGGTGATTCAAGGCACGCTTGAGCCCAAAGAACAGCGTGAAATTGGTTTTCCATGGACCCCTGGGATGGTTGAGCGATCGCGTCGCTCAGTGGGCGCGACCATCGCCGCGAGTCGCCAAGCATGGATTGACGGGATCGCTGTGAATTTGGCGGGTGGCACCCATCATGCCTACCGTGAAAAAGGCAGCGGCTTTTGTGTTTTCAACGACGCGGCAGTGGCAGCCCGCGTTTTGCAGCGTGATCATCAACAAAACAATAAGTCGCTTGCGGCTAAAAACCGACTGCAGGTGGCCATTATCGATTTGGATGTGCACCAAGGTAACGGCACGGCGTCGATCCTAAGCCAAGATCCATCCATTTTCACGCTGTCCTTGCATGGTAAAAAGAATTTTCCATTTCGAAAAGAAGCGGGCGATTTGGATGTTCCGCTGCCCGACGACTGCAGTGACCAGGACTACCTCTTGGCGCTCGATCGGGCACTGGACACCTTACAAAAACAATTCATGCCCGCTTTTTTGATTTATCTGGCAGGTGCTGACCCGCACGAAGACGACCGACTAGGTCGCCTTAGCCTGACTTTTGAAGGATTAAAACAACGCGATGAGCGTGTCTTTGATTTTGCACACCGACTCGGCATTCCTGTTGCGGTAACCATGGCGGGTGGTTACGGCCATGAGATCAACAATACCGTGTCGATTCATGCGCAGACCGTGGCCAGTGCACTACAGCACTTCGAGCGCTTAAAACAGCCTATCGCCTGGAACATCTCTCAAATTGACGCAGCCAATAAGTCGCCTGAAAACTCAACAATATCAACCACACTGGAGTAGAACCCCATGCCTTCAAAAGTCATGCTGATCACTGGCGCAAGTCGAGGTATTGGCGCCAAAACCGCCCAACTCGCAGCCGCTCAAGGCTGGCAGGTTGCCGTGAACTTCATCAACAATGCAACGGCTGCCAACGACGTGGTTCGTTCAATTCAAGCCCAAGGTGGTCAGGCGCAAGCCTTTCAAGCCGACGTCAGTGACTCTGACCAAGTTGACCGCTTGTTCAATGACGTCGATCAGGCCTTCGGCAGGCTTGATGTCTTGGTCAATAACGCCGGCATCCTTGAGACTTTTGCCATCACGGAGGCGACCCCTGAAAAAGTCAATCGCAGTTTTGCTGCCAACATCTTCAGCATGTACTACTGTAGTCGCGAGGCCGTCAAACGCATGTCAACGCGTTCGGGTGGTTCGGGTGGTGTCATTGTGAACATGTCCTCCATCGCGTCACGCTTGGGAAGCATGCCGCAAGGCAATGCCTATACCAGCACCAAGGCGGCCGCTGATGGCTTTAACCTTGCCCTCGCTCATGAGGTGGGCCCACAAGGCATTCGCGTCTGCGGTATTCGACCAGGCATTATTGCGACTGACATCCAAGCCGGGCGCGGCGGAATTGAAAAAGCCGCTGAAATTGCAGCGGTCTCAACCACCCTTGGTCGTATTGGCCTGCCTGAGGAAGTCGCACAGACCGTGATTTGGCTAGCCTCTGATGCCGCATCTTACGTTCACGGCACTTTGATCGATGTTGGTGGCGGTCGCTAACGCAAGCAGAGTCACCGGTGCTGATGCTGACCGATGCCATCAAGCCAATGATCGCTGCCCAAATCCGGCAGATGACTGGGGCGTCGCGCCCACTCGATGATTTTTTGCATCCAGTCGGCGATCCCGGCCTGTTTGGCCCCAAGAGCGTGACTTGGCAGGTGCATGCGCACTTCGCGTCGATGATGGTCGGTGGCTTGTCGTCTCTACTTATTCAGGCCATGCACCCCGGTGCCTTGGCGGGCGTCTGGGACCATTCGAACTTCCGGGATGACTTAAAAGCTCGGTTGGGTCGCACAGCCTACTTTATTGCCGCCACCACATATGGCGGTACAGCCATGGCCAAGCATGTCATCAATCACGTCAATCTCGTTCACGCCAAGGTGGCTGGTATACGGCCAGACGGCGTGCATTACAGCGCACGCGACCCGCACCTGTTGAAATGGGTTCACTTGGCGGAAATTTTGAGTTTTTTGAAAGCTTACCGTTTGCACGGTGACCCATCCCTGCCCCTGTTCGCGCAAAATCAGTACATTTTTGAGATGGCTCAAATCGGTGAGGCTTTGGGAGCAACAGAGCTGCCACGACGTTTGGATGACGCACAAAGAATGCTTTTAGCGTATGAGGCTGAGCTGGTGTTTGATGATCGTGCGCGTGAGGTTATTGCGTTAATCGAGCATTTCCCGGCTCGAATACAAGACCAACCCTTGGTTAAGCTGGTGATTCAGGGGGCTTTTCAGACGCTACCCCAGTGGGTGCTAGAAAAAATGCAGCGCAAGCCCGATCCCCAATGGCTTCAAACTCTCAATCAACAAGCCTTGGCGCTTATCAGTGTTCCCATCGATTGGACGCTGGCCAGTGAGGGCGTGACGGCTTACGCCAAGCGACGCGTGTCCGAAATACCCCGATGAAAGACAAACACTTCAAAGTGGTCAAGTAGCACGCCGTTGGTGTTATTTAAGTAATACTTAAGCAAAAAACAAGCCACGGCATCAAACAAACATTTCTTTCTTTCTTTATTATATTAATTAA
>ERZ887851.373-NODE-373-length-45775-cov-15.574191_pt1 | contig 45775 bp, 41 predicted proteins | sample MGYA00521100_ERZ887851 | MGnify/ENA primary metagenome ERZ887851 (study PRJEB32303, sample SAMEA104408602) | aquatic metagenome | biome: Brackish water; feature: Pelagic; material: water | place: Baltic Sea | collected 2014-06-06T16:11:00 | depth 11,444 m ... | reverse complement strand
TTTATATTTTTTCTCGCAAAGGCGCAAAGACGCCAAGCTAGATGTTGTTTACTATACGTTTTATTCCATTTTTTATTAATGCTTCGTTAAAATTCAGTAACAATCCTAATTTCCAATCGGTCAGTTTTAAATAGGTTAGTAGTTGCTTATAGTGCACCTTTTCTATTTTTTCTACTGACTTTATTTCTACTATTACCGACTCCTCAATTATTAAATCGGCAATAAATCCTTTCTTCATTTTTAGCGCTCCCCAATAAATGGGTATTTCCTTTTGTCTCTCAACATACAAGCCTTGATTCATCAATTCAAAGCAGAGTATCTCTTCATATACAGACTCAAATAGTCCTGGTCCTAGTTCAACATGAATATCAAAACATGTATTTACAACAATCTTAGCAATTTCATTTTCACTCATTTGACAAAGCTGCAATTTTCATTGACCTTGTCTTTCTACAATTAGTGAAACCTCCCAAACTTCGCGCCTTTGCGTCTTCGCGTGAAGCCAATCATTTACTTCCCTGTAAAGTTGGCCTTCCGTTTCTCTAAGAACGCACTAGCGCCTTCTTTGAAATCTTCGGTAGCCGCGCAAGCAGCAAACTCATCAATCTCTGTATCAAAGCCATTTTGTTTCTTATCAAAGTAGGCGTTCACGCACACTACAGTTTTAGCAATTGCTAAAGGTGCTTTCTTCGCTATCTTAGTAATGATTTCTGAAGCTTTTGCTATCAAATCTCCTTGCATTTCCACGTAATTAACCAAGCCTAGTTCTTCTGCTCGGTCTGCATCAATCATATCCGCAGTGGTCAATAATTCAAAAGCTCTTCCTTTACCTATTAGTTGAATTAAACGTTGTGTTCCTCCATAACCAGGAATAATTCCTAGATTAACTTCTGGTTGGCCAAAACGGGCATTAGGAGAGGCAATTCTCATGTGACAGGCCATAGCTAACTCACATCCACCACCTAAGGCAAATCCATTTACACAAGCAATAACCGGTTTAGGGCAATTCTCAATACTATTAAAGATATCATGCCCCGCTTTTGAAAGCGCTTTAGCATCCTCAACGCTCAAGGACGTAAATTCACTAATATCTGCTCCTGCAACAAAGGCTTTATCGCCAGCTCCGGTTAGAATCGCTCCTTTAAGTTCACTGTTATTGGAAAGTTCTTCAATCGCAGCTCCAATCTCTTGAATGGTTAACCTATTTAAAGCATTTAAACTAGCCGGTCTATTAATTGTGATGAGAAGAATATTGTCAATATTTTCGACAAGTAAATTAGTGAAGGTCTTCATAGCGGAGATATTTTCCACAAAGGTAAGGGTATAAAATTTTATGCTTAAATCTTTTAGCCTTAAATTCGTAAAAAATTCATATTAATTCACTTTTTCATGGCGGCAGCAATTATACAAGATATTTTAAGCACTTTTAAAGCAAACTCCAAAGAAGAATGGGAAGCCAAAGCATTAACAGATTTAAAAGGCAAGAGTATTGAAGATATCTCCTGGCAACTCAATGAAGCTATAACACTAAGCCCCTATTATTCCGCTAGTGATAACCCTCAATCAGATACGAGTGCGCTCAAAAAGCATAATCCTGATTGGCAGGTTGGCGAGCATTATGAAGTGAGTGACTATAAAGCAAGCAATGAACTGATCTTGCACGATCTGATGCATGGATTAACGGCACCTAGTTTCAGTTTTAAAAACACGCCAAGTGTTGAAGACCTGAATACCTTATTTAAAGAAGTGGGTTTAGAACATATTCATACCCATTTCAATTCTGAAGACGGCGAGCTCTATTTAAACTGGATGGAGTTAGTTAAGGCGCGTGGGATAAAAGCCGCTGCATATTTTCAATTAGAATCTCCAATTGCCGTCCTAAGCAAGAGTGTACATATAGATGCATCTTCTCAATATAAGGGAGAAGCAGCGATTCATGAGGAGCTAAAAAACACCCTATTACTAGTTAAAGGGATGTTGAATCAAGCAGCGGACGCCCATTTGTTAGCCAAGCAGATGCAGTTTACCTTCTTCGTTGACAATGCTTACCTGGTCAACATAGCTAAAATCAGAGCCTTCAAATTGTTGTGGTTAAACTTAATGAAAGAATTAGGCTTATCAGTAATGCTACCTTTCATAAGTGTCCAGTTTGCCCCGGATGCCTATGGTGAGGACGAACAAGACAATTTGATTAAAGCAACGAGCATGGCAATGAGTGCTGTTTTAGGTGGTGCCGACCATTTGATTGTTCGTCCTACAAGCAACACTTCCAGAGCCAAACGTTTAGCTAGGAATGTTCAGCTAATTTTAAAAAATGAAAGTGGTTTAAACCAAGTAGCTGATCCAGCTCAGGGTAGTTACTACATCGAAAGCTTGACCAATAAGTTAGTGAATTATTGCTACTAGAATATTAGTTTTATGCAAGCATTCATTTTATTCCTTTCTACTTTCTTACTGAGTTTCTCTATTGCCCCCAAGCCTATTCTATCATCAGAATGGTGCCAAACACAGCCTTGTTTAGATTTTTTTGGGATAACAATCAATCAAATAAGTTCTAGCATATTAGTTTATGCATTAGCCTTTTATGGCTTGTTTGTGGGATATAGATTTTTCAAAAACAAAGTAATCCACACGTCCAGGTTATATTGGAGTATTTCTCTCATTTTAGGTGGACTAGGCGCTTTGGCTGCAGGTACAAGTTTTCAGGCTTTTGGCTATGAACTCAAATGCGCTGGGAATGTCTTTTGTGATAGAACTAGCTCCTTCGAAATTCTTTATAACATCTTAAGCGTTTGGTCTGCAGGAGTTTTACTATTAGCGATAAGCGCATCTTTTCTTCAAAAATCTAGGCGTAGGTCTTTAACATTTGCCACGATTCTACACGCGGCTTTTTACACTATTTTATGCCTTGTGGCCTACGGACAAGATCAATTTATATGGATTTCGTTTGAGTTTTTATTATTGTATATCTCGCCTGTCTATCTAGCCGTTTTCGTTTTGACAGGAATCGAGTTCAAAAAACGAAAAAATATGAAAACCCACAAGTACTTCACCGCTTGGCTCATTTTAATGCTCACCATAATTGCCTATTATATTTACTCTATCTGCCTTGTGACGGAATATCTTTGGTTGAAAGGTCTCTGGTTTTCTGCCAATGACGTACTGCACCTCGGAATGATGGGCTGGTTGTATTACTTATCTAATTACTTAATGAGCGCAGTGGAAGATTGCAAGTAGAATTTTCCTACCTCAACTCTAATAAGGCCACATTTTCAATATGTACCGTATGGGGGAACATATCTACGGCTTGCATCTTAACTACTTTATACAATTCATCTAAAACAGCAATATCTCTTGCTTGAGTACTTGGATTACAGCTTACATAAACAATCTTAGGCACCTTAGCTTCCAAAATAGTTTGTACGATTTCTGGATGCATGCCTCCACGAGGAGGATCGGTAATCAATACATCTGGTTGGCCATTTTGCGCTAAAAACTCTGCATTCAATAGCATCCGCACATCTCCAACATGAAAATCTGCATTCTCTACATTATTTAATTTTGCATTTTCCTTCGCATCCTCAACGGCTTGATCAATTTGCTCAATGCCCACTAATCTTTCGCAGTTATCTGATAAATACAAACCAATACTTCCAACTCCAGCATACAAATCATAAAGTGTTTCAGTGCCTTGTAAATCCGCAAATTCTTTGATTACATCATATAGGCGTTCACCTTGTTTAGTGTTTGTTTGGAAGAAGGACTTGGGTCTGATCTTAAATTTAAAATGCCCCAATTGCTCATAAATAAATGCTTCCCCCGAATAACAAACAGGAGTTTGATCGAAGTAGGTATCATTCATTTTTGGATTAATGATATAGTTTAAAGAGGTGATTTCTGGAAATTTTTCCTTGATGAACGCCATCAATGGTAAGAGCTCATCATTATCTTCGTTCACAATCATTATTACCAAGACCTCTCCAGTGCTTGCAGTTCTTACCACAAGGTTTCGCATGAATCCTTCTCGTACCTTGATGTTATAAAAAGCAAGATTCCTTTCCAAGGCGTATTCTCTCACTGCATTTCTCAAGCGATTAGAAAAATCATTTTGTAAATAGCATTTTTCTATATCCACTACTTTAGTATGTTGGCCCGGAACATGAAACCCTAGAGCTCTAAAGTCTAAATCATCACCTGTGGCGATCTCCTCGGTAGTAAACCATCTATTGGTAGAAAAGGTGTATTCCAATTTGTTTCTATAGAATTCTGTTTCCAAAGCAGGTAGGATTGGTAAGCGTTCGCCAACCTCCACTTTTGCTAATCGAGTAAATGCATCAGATACAATTTGATCTTTAAATGCGATTTGCTTCTCATACGGCAGGTATTGCCATTTACAGCCACCGCAAGATTCGAAATGCTTACAAAAATGTGCTTGTCTATCAGGAGATGGAGTGATTAACTCCAGGATTCTAGCTTTTTCAAAATTCTTTCTTCGCTGAAAAGTTCTTGCTTTCACCACATCGCCTGGGATGCATTGCTCTACGAAAACCACTTTTTCTTCTACCCGAGCAATCCCTAAGCCCTCTGAAGACAGCCCTGTTATCTCTAAATCCTCGTATACCTTGTGTCTAATCTTTCTATGTGCCATAACTTGATTGAGCTGCAAAAGTAAAGAATTAGATTGAAGCTTTTCTAATGCATTTAGCTCAATTACTTTTGATTTGTGGAGTCACTTTCGACCTGACTCCTTCTCCTGAATGGGAGTAATGTTTTAAACGTCGCTTTTTCCACTATTCATAATTTGCAACTCGTTATATCAATGCGATGATTCTTCAATCGCATCTTTCCTTTTTCCTTAATGAAAAAGAAAGAAAAAATCAAGGCTGGCAATCAAATTTACTCCTGAACTGCATTACCCCCAAGTGCAGCCGAGGGATCATCAAACAAGTTTGATGCCTCACGGTCTTACTAAGGTCTAATTTTGTTCATCCATAAATTTCCTTGAAGGCCAGTCCTAAAATGATTAATCACACAAATGACAATTGATAGCGGCGTAGTGGCAGTCATTTACTAAAATTTCATTACAAAAAGCCAAGCGCAAATAGAATGCGTTTAGCTCATGTACTTTTGATTTAAAATTATTAATTATGAGACTACAATCCGAAGTTCAACAAGACATTCAAACAACTTTCCAAGGAAGCGTAAATATTGAAAAGTTATTTGAGTTAGCCATCGAAAGTGCTAATAAAGGGTACAAACTGAAGGCTATGGAAATAGCCCGTGAAGCCTTAATCTTTGCCAAACAAAGTAATGATTACTTGGCCGTTTACATCCATGGCTTCTTAACTGTTCTTTGTATAGACTTTAAGAATACGAGTCATGCGAAAATTCATGTATTCAATGCCTTGAACCGATTAGACCAAAAACACTTCAGTTTTGTAAGTGATCAACAATATCTAAATGCACTTTTAAAGAAAATAAATAGGCTAGAGAGTCCAGTCTCTCATTTTAATGAGCCAATTGCAGCCTAGTTGGTTCATTTTTGCAAGGCGCCCAACGAATCCCATCGGCGGGTGTCTTGCATTTTTGACAAGTGCGTAGGTCTCTTTCAAACCTACAATATGATTTATCTCACTAAGCGAGAAAAATAATAGCGAGAAAAGTTGAATTGGGAACCGAAATATAAGCTTCAAGAAGGCATAGCTAAAACCTATGGTCGGATTGCCAATCAAATGGGTAAGTAAGCTTGGGTTAAGTATCCATTTAGTGGCTCTTTTAAGATTAAAAGGCCCCATCTGACTTCCCCGCAGGGGATGTAATTACCCGGATCGGGAAAATAAATTTTTCTCAGTTTAGGACTGGCCTTAAATTAAATTTTTGGATAAACAAAATTAGACCTTAGTAAGACCGAGAAGCTGCGAACTTGTTCAAAGATCCCTCGGCCGCACTTAGGTATAATGAAGTTTAGGAATAACTTTCATTTACAGCCTTGAGGTTTTTGTTACTTTTTGCGTCAAGGCAAAAAGTAAAGAATGGAATCGATTAATCTATTCGAAATCCGCACGCAACATGACATTGAGCCTCCACTCCCTTTATCTGGGGAATTGCAACAGGGGAAGAACAGCCAGTCTAATTCCTTTATTTTTGCAACAATCGCCAACGTATTTCATCCAAGCGCTTCTTACATTTATGGACAAAAGATTTCCCTTCCAATTCCAAATAGTTTTTTGTAAACAAACTCGGATTGAGTAACCATTTCAGCGCTCGCTTTGGAAATGGCAAGGCAGCATAAGGAAATTTTTCTAGTTTGAAGAATGGCTTTAAGGCAGCTTGCACTTTAGTGAAAAACTCGCTGCGATTGTGTTTGTAGAAAGCATTGCTTCGAGGCACTAAAACATCTACTCCAATATGAAAAGTGAGGTGTTGGTCGGGAATGTACAATGGTTTCTCCGCTAAGGAAAAAATGTTGTGTGCCAAGGCTACACCGATGAATGAAACACCCACGCAAATATCTCCTAAAACAAATTTTTCAAGAAGTGAACGTTTAAAAACAAAGCAATCAAAGCCAGGATGAGAAGCACCTAAGTCGGCATAGATTTCAGGCAATTCTTCCACTTTCGTATATTTTGACTGCAATCTTCTTCTATTAACTACGAGGGCATCATGACCTTTGGCAATTTGAAGCGCCACGTAAGTATAAAAATGAGGCATTAATCCTATATCGACATTAGTATAAATGAAATAATCAGCATTCGAATTTTCTTGAAGAACCTTCAGAATGTCGGCAATAAGAGGCAATTTTCTACCCTTCAGTTCTGAATATACGTCCAGCACACTTCTTTCAAGATTTGGAAGTACCGAAAACCCTGAAGGTATAATTTCCTTATCTTCTTGGTATTGGGTGGTATATAACGAAACCTCACACATCGATTTTACCCGTTCTTGAGCGGCCAAAATACTGGCAAAAGTAATAGGCTGAGCGTGGTATAAGTCGGAACTTTCCCTTACCTTTACGGGGTTGACAATGTGAGCGAAGTGCAGCAATGAAAAGAGATATTAAGTTTAATAGTTTTTATTCTTCTAGCAATTATACGAAGAACTTAGAGAAACTTTTTGAAGATGATAAAAAATTTCGATTAAGCGTGTGCCGATGACAGCATAGTGGTCAGCTAAAAAAATTGCCGCTAATCGTCGTAAAATGCATTTTCATATATTAGGGTTATTTGTCGATCTTTTCAATTTTACTTAAAAGCAAAGCCATATAACATCATAGAATATAATGTGTAAGGCACGCACAATCATACACCTAAAGATAAAATGGGCTTTCGTAAGATTGAGTATATTTGGTAGATACATGAAAACTAGTTCGAAAATGAGTGTTCAAAGAATTAATGCAGAACCAGACAGCCTTAAAGACTATCTTAGGAAAATTTGGGGTAGCAAGTCTCTTATTCTAGCTATAGCTAGAAGGGACTTAAAAGCCAAATATGCTCAAACCGCCATTGGCTTAGCTTGGACTTTCATACAGCCTATCTTTGCAGTGATTATTTATACTCTTTTTTTTGCTGGGCTGATGGATTTTAAAACGGAATCTCCCTATATTTTATTCGTGTTATCTGGAATTCTTATTTGGAATTTATTCAATTATATCTTTTCTCAGGGTAGCAATAGCTTGGGGCAAAACCAAAGTATCATAAAAAAAATCGCTTTTCCAAAAGTTCTACTTCCTTTTACTAAAGTAATTATCGGACTTATTGAATTCGGCATTACTTCAATAATGTTGATTTTGCTCATGTTTTTTTTTAAAGTTGAGCCCAGGTTTAGTATGATTTTAGCTCCATTTTGTTTAATTCCTCTAATTTTTTTTGCATCAGGCCTTGCTCTCTTACTGAGCGCACTCACGCTTAAAAAAAGAGATCTTTTTCATATTATCCCATTCTTAGTGAATTTCGGCATTTGGTTAACACCTGTTTTTTACCCTGTAAGCCTAATTCCAGAAAAGTATATCAATCTTATATACATTAACCCGGTAGCTAGTGTATTACAATTGTTTAGGTTCTGTTTGTTTGGCGAGCCATTAAATGCTTACATTCTCATTGGACTTTTACTAAGTTTTCTTACCTTCATCATAGGCTTTATTTTTTTCAAACAAAATGAAGATAAAATTATTGATGTCATATGAGAAGAGTTCTTAAGAATATAGAATGGGAGGATAAATTTATAAAAGACGGATATATTCAAATTCCATTTATTTCTCCAAAGGAAGTAGCAGAATTAAAGGCCTTGTTTTTTGATACCCTACCTGAAAGTGGCGGGCAAATAACCTCTCAAGAAACAGGTGTAGAAGATAGTCGTTTTATAAGCTATGATTTTACTTTTATTGATAGAAATCCAGATTACAAAAGAAAGGTCTTCAAAATAATTACGGAATACTTTGAACCTCACATGAACCGTATTTTAGATGACTTTAGACCAATTATTGCCAATTATATCCGTAAAAAAGCTGATACCGGTGAAGTTCCCCTTCACGAAAACTGGGCTTTTGCTGATGAAAAAAAGTGCACCACTGTTTCTATTTGGTGCCCTTTGGTAGATTCTACAGTTGAAAATGGAACACTACAAGTAGTGCCAGGCAGTCAAAAAAGATTTGGCGAGTATCGTGGTCCAATGATCCCTTGGGAGTTAGACGGTATCAAAGATGAAATTATCAAAAACCATCTCGTGCCTTTAGAGACTAAGGCTGGAGATTGTGTGATATTAGATGATAGTATTGTGCATTATTCTGCAATCAATAAAACACCAGGGCTTCGATTAGCCATTCAATTGATTTGTGTTCCTTCCGAGGAGCCTTCTATTCATTATCACTTGGATATGCAAAATAATCCAAATGAAATAGCCGTGTTAAAGGTGAGTGACGAGTTTTACATGGAGTTTAATCCTTGGAAAAAGCCAGATGGGGTTAAAGTTATAGGGAAGGTTCCCTTTGTTAATCGAAGAATAGATGAACAAGAATTTAAAGAACGATTAAAAGCACCTGGATTTGACCAATCTAAACTAGGTTTTTTTCAAAAGGTCAAACAGGTGTTTAGTTAATAATAACCATGAAAAGCCTACGAAAAAACATTTTTTTAAATGAAGTACTCCAAGCCGAGTTTGAATTGAATGGTTATGTTTGCTTACCAATTTTAAGTCCCGAGGAAGTCGCGCTTTTATGTGATAGCTATGAAAATTCTGGTATTGAAACACCCGAAGGGTTCTATTCTAGCTCTTTTAACAAAGATGAAGCGATAAAAGAAAAATTAGAAAGCAGTATCCAACAACTCGTTTCGAAGAAAACTAAGGATGTATTTACGGGGCACAAAAACTTAGGCGCCTGTTATCTATCTAAAGCGCCAGGGAAGGAGGGAGAAATGCCCTTACACCAAGATTGGACTGTGGTAGATGAAGCGCTGTTTGATTCTATTACAATATGGATTCCACTTCAAGACGTATCCCCAGAAAATGGAGCAATGCAGGTAGTCCCTGGTAGTCATCGCTTCTCTAAAATTTTAAGATCCCCCTTTTTCCCTAATCCTCTTAGTGAAATTGAGGAAGAATTGAACGCCGATTTAGTAACTATTAATCTTAAGGCAGGTGAAGCTATTATCTTTAGTCAGGCCCTCATTCATTGTTCTCCGGCCAATACATCTAAGAAGAATAGAATGGCCGTTACCTATGGCTTAATACACGAAGATGCTCAGTTGCAATTCTATTTCAAGAATGAATTAGGCCAAGGTGAAAAATATGAAGTTCCTATAGATTTCTTTAAACAATACAATACCCAGATTGGGCAAAAACCTCAAGTAGGCAAACGCATAGAACAGTTTGAATTGAAAGGAGAATTGATTAGCCCTGAAATGTACAGACAAGCAAAATTGAAATATAAAATTAATAAAAGTAAACCACAAAAAATGATCCCCATTTTTAAAGACGAGAAACATCAAAACTATTTTGAAAAAGAGGGATACCTTGTTCTTCCCCTATTAGATAAAAACGAAGTTGATGAATTGAAAGCATTTTATACTTCTCTAAATCTAGCAGACAACAATAGTTTTGGCTTCCACGTCAGCATGGATGGTCTAGAAAAAGAGCAAAACATAAAAGTTAGAGAAAAACTTTGGGGGATGGTTCTTCCCAAACTAGATCAATATTTAGAAAACTACAAACCCTTTGTTGCAAGCTATGTAGTCAAAGAAAGCAACCCTAAAGGAGTGGTTCCTGCACACCAAGATTGGAGCTTTGTTGATCGCGAAGATTTAGGGTATAGTTCCATGACTTGTTGGACCACCCTCGTAGATACATTTTTAGATAAGGGCTGTATGGGAGTCATTAAAGGAAGCCATAAGTTGATGCAAAATCACAGGCCTTCGCCTTCCCCACAAACACCTGTTCCCTTGAGTGACCACATGTTCAGTATCTTTCCTTATCTCACTACTTTAGATATGAAGGCTGGAGAAGTTTTATTTTTCGACAATAGAACCTTTCATGCTTCACCCCCAAATACAACCGATAGTGTGCGATTAGCAGCAGGTGTTGGTGTTACCCAAAAAGATGCGCAGTTGATTCATTACACGTTGAAACCTGATGGCACACAAAAAACGCTTCAAAAATTTGAAGTAACGGAAGACTTCTTTATTGATTACAATAATTCTAAATTGGCAAAAATGTATGACGCCGGCGAATCCATTCAGGGGTATAAGCTTGTTGGTGAAGTGGCTTATGAATTTGAGCAATATAGTTCGGAAGAATTAGTGGCACTTATAAAAGAGGGTGGTAATGAATTTAATGTTCCGATGTGTGAAAAGCTTTCGACTTTGTTTGGCTACGACTTGAGTGGCAAAAAACAAGAAGCTCAGAAAGAGGAAGTCGTAGTGGAAGCGCTTAGAGAAAGTGAGGCACCAAAACTGCCTTTTTATAAAGTTTACACCCCGTTAAATATCGTCAAAGAAATCAAATTTAGAATTACAGGAAAATAGATTAATCATGTTTCAATTTCCAGATAAAATGCTCCCTGTTTTTAAAGACGCTACTATTCAATCAAAATTTGAAAAGGACGGCTACGTAATCTTGCCATTTTACAATGAAGCAGAAGTTGAAAAGTTGACAAATTTATATCATGAAATGCACCCCAGCAATGAGAAAGGATTTTTCCCAAGCACCTTCTCCCAAGATAAAAACTACAGACATAAAGCGGATGAAGAAATAAGATTGGCTTGTCAAAGAAGTGTGGATCTTTACCTCCAAGATATCAAAATGGTTTGTGGGGCCTACATCGTTAAAACCCCCAGTCCTGAGAGTGGCATGTGTGTACATCAAGACATGAGTTTGCTAGACGAATCTCGATTTACCGGCATCAACATTTGGGCCACTTTATGCGACCTAAATGTAGAAAACGGAACCATTTTTGTTCTGAAGGGGAGTCACCGACTCTTTCCAACATACAGAGGTTCTAGCATTCCCGAATTTTTTCAAGACGTCAGTGAAGACATAATTGATTATCTAGAACCCGTAATCATTAAAGCCGGTGAAGCGGTTTTCTTTGACCAAAGCATTATCCATTATTCTCCCCCAAACTATTCAGATCAAATTCGAATAGTCACTAACACTTATTTCACCCATGAAGATGCCGAATATCGAACATGCTTTTATGATAAGGAAAAACATCCTACTCAAATAGAAGCCTTTGAGCAAAGTGATTCGTTCATGACAGATTTTGAACAGTTTGGAAATAATATTCATGATAGACCTAAAGTTGGTAAATCATTAGGTTTGGTAGATTATAATTTCCCGAGTATTGATACCAAATTTTTGAGTTCCCGATTTCAACGAACTGATGCACGAAGACTCTTAGAGGACGCCAATCCGATTCAAGCTAGCCCTCCAGAGCCAGTTAAGTCAGAAACAGGACTATTTAGCAAGATCAAATCCTTCTTTTCCTAATGAGTGTGCGCATTTTCCAAAACCCAGAGCATCAAGAGCAATTTGATAAACAAGGATTTCTTTGCCTACCCTTTTTGAGTCCGCAAGAAGTCCAAAAGTTAAATGCCTTTTTTGATGAACTACATCCTGATTTAACGAAAAACGGTTTCTTTTCTGGAAGCTATAGCAGCGATTTTGAATACAAGAAAAAGGCTAGCGATAAGATTGTTGAAGTATTCTCCAGAGCATATGAAGAAACATTCATCAATTATACTCCATTCGGAGGAGCTTTTCTATACAAAACCCCAGGCGAACAAAGTGAGCTTGCCGCTCACCAAGACTGGACAATTGTCAATGAAGAAGAAGCTATTGCCCTAAACTGTTGGGTGCCGTTATGTGACGTAGACATCAACAATGGACCTATAATGATTCTTCCAGGAAGTCATTATCCCAAGCATACCGTTTTAAGAGCACCGACTTTACCTTTCTTTTTTTCAGGGAATGACGACTTAATCATCGACGAATTAGAAGCAATGATTGTGCCTGCTGGAACAGCAGTTATCCTAAATCAAAGTGTCATTCATTATTCTCCTGCAAATCGCAGTAATGATGTCCGCAAAGCAATTACTGCTGGAGTTAAATCAAAAGGCGACACTATGCACTTCCATTATAAAGTTCCTAATGAAGATAAGCTAGAAGTTTTTGAAGAAGAGGATGATTTCTTACTTCGCTTTGATAATTTTTTAGAAGATATTGGTCAAAGACCTAAAATGGGTAAATCAATTGGATTTATTGATTATAGTCTACCGAGCTACGACCGATTAGGTCTTTACAGTAAAATAAAAGAATTAAAAACCGCTGCTGGATTCGAAATGAAAACCAATCGACCAGATTCTGAACAAAGTGTTCAGGTCTCAAGCGAAGAAAAATCTTTAATAGATAAATTAAAAGCATGGTGGAAGAATTGAGCAAAGATGCAATATTGAAGGACCTAGAATTGGACAAGAAACTGGCTGCAGAAGGTTATGTAGTAGTGCCCTTTCTTTCTCCCCAAGCTGTTGAAGAGCTCAAAGAGTTTTTTTATAGTCACCATACTGATACCCTCCCCGGGTTCTACGCCACAGCCCATAGTCAAGATATTCCATTTAGAAATAAAATGAATGATAAAGTTAAGGCCGTTTTTCAAGACTCTATCAATACTACTTTTATTAATTGTGAAGCTCTTGGAGGCTCTTTTATTGCCAAAACAAAAACACAAGAAGAACGACTTCACCCACACCAAGACTGGAATATTGTGGATGAGACAAAATATCGATCATTTAACATATGGGTTCCATTGGTGAACCTTACTGAAGAAAATGGTGCAATAAGAGTGCTGCCAGGCAGCCATCTATGGGGATTAAACTATAGAGGACCGAACATACAAGATGAACGCGCTAATCAGCTTGAAAATTATTGGTCAGCAATGAAAACACTTCTCATGACGGCTGGAGAAGCGCTTATATACGATCATCGGCTTTATCATGCCTCATTTGCAAATAAAACTGATAACTATCGGCTTGCTTCAGTGTTTGGAATTAAACCGAGAACAGCAGAAATGTTCTACTATTATGGAACAAATAAGGGTATTGATGTATATGAAAGTAGTGTAGATTTCTTTATGAACGGGGATATCCAAAACGGACCAAAGGAATTGAAAAAAATCAAACAGATTGCTCTCAAAAGCTTCAAAGAAAAGAGTGTTGTTACTTCACCACAGGCTGCATCCTTTTTAGAAAACCTTAAAAGGCTGTTCCAGTGACTTAAAGATTATACAATGTTCAATAATAAAAAATTAATAAGCGGGTTTAACCTGGTCCTGTTTGCTATTATCTTGCTCTATGGGTACGGTTATTTATTTCTTGGGGCATATTTCAGTCATCCCAATGCTGAAGACCTTTCTCTCAGTGTAAATGCTAAAAATCATGGAATTTTATATTCCGTGATAAATGTTTTGGTCAATTATGATGGTCGTTATTTTACCAACATTCTTCAAGCTGTTAATCCGCTATCTTTTGGTTGTATAAACTGCTACAAATACATTACTTTATTTAGTATCATTTTGCCGGTGTTTTGTTTATCCTTTTTTCTCAGGAGTATCACAGATACTCTAACATTCATTCCCTCGATCCTCCTAAGTTCCTTGTTTGTTTTGGTTAACTATGCCATAAGTCCTTCCATTGTACACCAAGTGTATTGGATGTCCAGTAGTTTTGTTTACCACTACTCCTGGAGCTTCTATTTATTATGGGTAGGAAGCTTTTTTTTGTTTTTGAAAAAAAAGGACGGTACGAGAAAACATACTTGGTATATAGTTAGTACGGTCTTCATGATCTGTAATATGGGGATGAATGAAATGTTTTTGGTTCTAAACGTTGTCACTATTATTTGTGGTTTCTTTTACATTCTCAATCATCACAGAGCAAAACTTTTACTTTTCTGGCCATTTGCAGTCAATGGCCTGGTTGCAATTTTATTCTTCATAAGTAACCCGGGGATTAGCAAACGATTCAATTCCTTAAACGAGAGCCCTATTAACATTGTCCCTACTTTAATCAACAGTACCGTTGACTTTTGGCAGGAATTAATCCATTTCGCAAGTTATGGCGCAATCATTTTGCCAACAATAATCTTATTTTTTATCCACTTTGCTTGGAATATAGTGGCCAATAAAAAATTACTTCGCTACTTAATTTCAATCCCTTTCTTTACTCTTCATATCAGTATTCTAGCATTCTATTTCCCCATGGGCTTTCAAGCCAATGCTCCCGGAAGGGTCTATACTGTTGTCTTTTTTGGATTATTGTTGTACTTTACTCTTGTAATTCCGTTGATTATACAAGGAAAAACGAAAGATTTACTCCAAACAAAATTGACTAAATACAAAAGCACAATAAGCTTTTTTTGCCTGATAACAATAACAAGCTCATTTATATTTATGGATAACAACATTGGTTTGATACAAAAAGAATATAACTCAGGTAAAATAAAAGAATTTAACACAAGCAATACAATACGCTATACATTGATAAATGAAGCACTTAAAAAATCTAACTCTTGCTGGAGTGCAGCTGTTTTACCCGCATTAACAAATACCCCAACCACAATCTATCACCAACCCGACATTAAACCAAACAGAACAGAATCCTATTGGAATCAAGCATATGAGCGTTACTTTTTACTTAATGAAGTAAGACTAATTGGTGACACCCTGTTACTTTTAGAACATCTTCAAAATAATAAATTGGAATGAATAAATGGATACTCAACATATTGTTTTTTATTTTTTTTGCTGCAACACTCACTATAGTTCAACAAAATAATATCATTAATAATTTGGACATCGTTAATTTTCTGAGTGATGAAAAAAGCAGTCATTTTATATCTGAAATCAATGATATTAACCACTACGATTGCATTCAACTTCTCAAAAAAAGCAATGAGTTAAACGCTCAAATGCAGCTGAAAAAGAAAAAAAACATATATTTATTCAGTTTCACATCCATCTATGATTCCAAAATCAAGTGGAGTATAAAACTAGAAAAAGATGGCGATTTTCTAATTTTAAAAGCTATTACAGGATTAGAAAATTATAATAAAGCTATTGCTTGCTACTAATGTTAAAGAAAATTTCGCACATATGCTTGATAATTCTAACTGTTTTCACAGCATTAGAGCTTGGAACCCGATTGACCGGTATTAGGCCTGGATATTTTGAAAGCCTTCGTGGTTTTACTGAAGTAGATAGTCTAGAAGTAAAGAACCTGTTTAAGCTTGATGAATTGGGTATCTATTCAATCAACACCTCGCTTCTAGATTCATTAAGAAAAATCGACCCCACAAAACATCCTACTTTTATTTATCAGGAAAATGTAATGCAGCTCTATAAGGAATTCGAAACACTGGTAAAGTCTATAGATAAAATCGAATCTCCATTAGCCAACTATCGTACTACTTTTAAGGATTCAACGGATATATATATACTCGAGACCTATCTCAACAACCCCATAAACGAAGAAGGGTTTAAAAGTATTCCTTTCTCACCAATTAGAAGTGAAAAGAAAAAAATCTTGCTTCTTGGTGACTCTTTTACCTATGGGATGTCTGCTTCTCCATCGTATTATTCTTTTGCCGATTTACTTTTATCAAAAGGCTACCTTGTTTACAATACAGGTATAACCGGAACAGATCCTGCTCAGTACGAAGCTATCTTAAAAAAGTATATGTGTAAAATTGAGCCTGACTTAATCATATTAAATTTTTGCTCAGCTAATGATTTTATGACTTTTCCGAGGAAAGCAAAAGCGGAAGAGCCCCACGAACATCAGACAAATGCAGGATTTATTCTAAGCGCACCACTAGGTAAATATCTTGAAGTAAAAGATTGCTATGAATTCTATAAAAAATTCGTTAGTGTTCCTAAAGGTTCATTCATGTATCCCTTTTGTAAACACTCGAGTGGGCTATCTTATTGTTATGGCCGCTTAATAATCGATGGCTACATTTATCACCCGCAAAGAACAGCGTACTTCCATGTTCGAAAAAATATATCCACCACACAAATGGCCCTCAACACAAAACCGTATATAGATAACATGAATAAAATTGCAGCCAATGAAAGCATACCTTTTCTCAATGTTATTATCCCCGTTAAACCCGAATCTAAATTTTCCAGAAGCAACTATAACGAATATTTTATAGATACTAAATCACTAGCGGTTTGCTTTAGAAATTATACCTATCATTTTCCAAAAAATCTCGAAGTAGATGACTTTGAACAAGATGGAACACATTTCAACAATCAAGGTTCAAAGAAATATGCTGATTTTTTAGACAGCTTGATTATAAAAACATTGGTAGATAAATAGCATACAGCTATAAAACATTAATATGCTAGAGCTTTTAATTTAAAAGATTTGTCAGCTCGCTTAACGATAGTGGTTTAATTTCAAGACTTGAAATAGAACAATCCCCCGCATTCGAGGGTTTATCGAAACAACTATATTTCACGTAAAAATTTTGGTCAACAGTCAGCTTCTCCACCTCAGACTCTTCCACTAACACGAAATGAACCAGTGGAGTTGATTTAGGGCAAACAACTATTGAAGCCACTATTCGGTCTTCTCCACTAAGATTGTCTGGGGAAGCATGAATTGTTCTTGAATTAACCAATAGCGCCTCCCCTTTTTTTACTGGAATACTTTTCATTAGTTCTTTTTCTATGTACTCATTGTGGGCTGAGAAAGGGCTATTCATAAATCTTGCCCTTACATAATTTTTTAGCTTATTACTACCCGGAAACACCTCTAATGCTCCATTATTTTTTGATACATCCCTTAAAGGAATCCATACGGTTAAGGAGTAATGCTCTGGTTCTTTAACAAAAGTCCAATCTTGGTGCGGCTGCAGGGCAGAAGAAGTCCCCGATCTTTTAACCATAAAATTAGCAAAAGCGGTTTGGTAATCTTTGAAGTGCTCATCTAAGAAAGGCTTTAATATCCGTTTTAACTCCTGATCTACCTTTTTTTTATAGTCCTTATTGTCGCTCCATATTGAAGTGTAAAATTTACTTTCTAAACCAGAGTATTTCGCAGTTTTTTTAAAAAGTTCAATAATATTTTCTATCCCTTTTTGACTGATTAAGGGTAGTTTAACATAGCCCTGCTGATGAAAAAAGTCTTCAGTCTCAGCATTTTTAAAAATCACTACTTGTAGGTTTATATTTGAACTTAATTTAGTAAAGTTAGTAAAAATAATATAACTTCGTTTACATGAAGCGAGCATCTGTTTTTGTAATACTTCTCACTATATTAATGTTAATTATTGTTGAAATTTTTGCTCAATATTCATTAAAATCTTCTACGCTTTCTTACCCGCTATTTTATAATCAAAATTCGATGACTATTCCATTCCTTTGGGAAGGAAAACACAAAGCATATAATAATATCGACCCATTATTAGGCTGGGGAATTAATTCAGAACAAATCAAAGAACATAATTATTCTACTTCAAACAACTGCATTGTTCTTGAAACAGGCCCTAGTGACGCAAGTAAATTATCAATTTATATAAGTGGTGGCTCAACTTCAGATTTGATGTATGACCAAGAGAATTGGCCTAAATACCTTTTAAGCATTTTAGAGCAAAACAATATCTCTGCTAAGATATATATAGCTGCCGTTGGTGGATACAATTCAGGGCAAGAGCTTTTAAAAACCATAAGGGATATTGATTTTATTCAACCAGATATTCATATTTCCTATTCTGGAGCAAATGAAACAGAATTCCCCAGTTATACGTCTCCATACGAGAAAACATTTTTTGAAACCACTTTAAAAAAGAAGCGAACTTTTTTACCCAATACCATTGAAGTTCTTACTCAAATGTTAGGGACAAGGAATAATAGCATAGAACTTAGTGAAGTTGAGGTATGGGAATCCCATCAATTTTGGAAAAAAAACATGTCCGCTATGCACCAGCTATCCTCGCTAAACAATACAAGTTTTGTTTCTATTTTACAACCTGTTAAAGGACAGAACTCTGCTTTGGCAGCTTTCGAAAAATATGATGAGAAGACTTTTCATTTGGTCGAGGATAATAAAAAATTCTACCCCTTTGCTATAAATTTAGCTAAAACACACCCCTACATCCATGATTTCACGCAAATTTTTAGCGCTGAGGCAACGGATGTTTTTAGCGATGACTGTCACATTGCTCGAATTAAGCACCAAGAGATGATAGGAAATGCGGTTTTTGGTTTAATTGAATCAATAGCAATAAACAAGCTCTCAGACAATCAAGAATAGCTTAACTTTATAGAGAAGTATGCAAAGCAATGATATATTATTAGAGGTAAAGAACATAAGTAAGGAATATACTTTAAATGGCCGAAAATTTAAAGCGCTTGACTCTATTTCCTTCAAGTTAAAAAAAAATGAAGGGATTGGCTTGATAGGCAAAAATGGTTCGGGCAAAAGCACCCTTCTCAAAATATTGGCTGGCTTGATAAAGCCAAGTGAAGGAGAAGTTTCCATTTATGGAAAAGTTAACTCCCTTATCGAACTTGGTAGTAATTTCATTCCAGACCTAACTGGACGTGAAAATGTCCATCAATTTTTGAAGTTAAACAGTATTCCAAAAAAAGAAATTGACGCAATTACAAAAAGTATCTACACATATAGTGAGTTAGGTGATTTTTTTGATCAACCTGTTAAATTCTATTCATCCGGCATGTTTGTACGACTAGCAATTTCTGCTGGCTTTGAAATTAATGCTGATATATTTTTAATGGATGAAATACTAATGGCGGGGGACGCCTCCTTTAAAGACAAAATTGCTAATAGGTTTAGAAAATTGATTGATCAAGGAAAATCAGTAATTATTGCTTCGCACAATACAGAGGAGATATTGAAATATACCTCACAATGTTTTTGGCTGGACAAAGGGACCTTAGTTGAAAAGAAATCATCTGGAGAAGCCCTAAAAGATTATTATTTTCAATATGCGAAAGAGCTTTCTTTGAAAAAAAAGAAAGCAAATAATATTTTTGTTGAGCATAATAAAAGTGACGGAAAAAATGAAAACTTTGTAGTTTTTGAGATTTTAAATGCCAATGACATTGATTACCATTCAGGAGTGGTTTTTGAAATAGCGTATAGCAATGTTACCGAATTTGCCGAGGCATTCCCGGTAGTGAAAGTATATACTCCGCTTTTAAAGCCTTTGTTTGCCTTAATTCCAACAATAAAAGTTCAAGAAAAGCTTAAGAGCCATTCTATAGGATCAAATATTATACTTAATTGCCAGTGCCCAGCAAATCTATTAAAAAATGGAGATTATTTTGCCGAAATCAGCTTTGTAACCCAGGCGGTTTCCGGGCAAGATTTAATAAAGGAGGTACACGTGCAAGAAGAAAAATTAGTATTTAATGTGAAAAGAACAACTGAAGCCAAGGTACTTAACGATTCCTTTGAAATTCACGTGCTTCCTGATGGGAATTGGAAGGTTCAAGCATAGTTTTTAAATAAATGAGTATTGAAAGAATTTGAAATTGAGAAAAACAAGCTATTTTTACAGATTGTAGCAAGCCACGTAGAAGTAAAAGAGATTCTTAATAAAATCAAAGAACGTCTGTTTTAAACTTGATAACTGCAATCAAAAAGGCCACAACCCAAAATAAGTTGAAATTTAAAGATAAAAATATAGAAAAAACGTTCTTGTCAAAAGGCTTTGTTGTTTTGGAAATATTCGATGAGCAAGATTTAAAAAAATTACGTTTGTTATACAAAGAAAACTTGGGAAAATTTAAGATTAAACCAGGTGAAAATCACAGTTCATGTGACACCCTCAACTATTCTTTTATAAAAAAAATTAACTTAGAGATAGGTAGGATTATTATTCCACGACTTGATGAAATATTTAGTTCCTATGACTATTTATTATCCTCCTATTTAACCAAAGAGCCTGGAAAAGAAAACAAGACGAACTACCATCAAGATCCGACAATGATTGAAAGTTCCGTTGACATAAGTGCAGGGTTATGGACCCCCCTTCAAAACACCGATACACATAACGGATGTTTACGTTTGGTTGAAGGAAGTCATCGCTTGAAAGATGTTTTATCTATCACACCATCTTTTCCGCCAGTATTCAGAAAATTCTCAGAAAAGTTAAAATATTATGACGAGGACATAACTTTACTTGCAGGACAAGGGGTATTGTTTGACAATAAGCTTATACACGGCGCACATGCAAACCATTCAAAAAAGAAAAGAATAGCTGTAGTTACCGCTTTAAAGTCTAAAGGAGCCCGATGGGTATATTATCATAGAGAAAATGACGAAAAAAAAGTAGGGAAATATTTAATGGACAGTGACATGTATGCCGAACACCAACATGGTAAAAAACCTAAAGGGGAATTGGTCGAGAGGTTTAACTACAAGTTCCCTGAGCTAAGCTATATCGAATTTGTAAAGTTTGTGTTTTTAAACAATCCCATACAAACCATTAAAAACCTTTTTAAATAGGATACTATGAAAACGATAATAGGCGATAACATTTTTAAAAATTTTATAGAAATTGACTATAAAAACGAAGCACAAAAGCAAAATTACATAGAGCAAATTTATCAAAATAAGCTAGATGGTTTTGTTACTCGCGGAGTATTAAGCAAAGAGGAGATAAGAGAGGTTCTAGCTGAAGCTAGCAAAGTAAAAAAAGAGGATTGTCTTCCCACTTCAAATGGAAGATTGTTTCCATATCCCTATGCGACAATATCAGACTTTGAAACGACTCTAGATGGTTACATCAATAAAAACGAAGAGCTCCTTAGGCTACCATTGGAAAAATTCAAAAATAGAATTCAGGAGTTTTTTGAACGCTATTCCGGGTCAATTCAAGCAAAAGTACCAAAAGTATTGAAGTCTAACAGGCCGGGAGCCTATGGAACTTTTCGGTTTTTTATGCCAAAAATGGGGGGTCTTTTTGTTCATTGTGGATACTTTTTTCAAGAGGAGCATGCGATATACTTTGATACCGTGGAGGAAATGGACAAGGAAGTCCAGTTTAGTTTTTTTATGATGCTGCAATATCCAGAAAATGGAGGAAACCTTACTATTTACGACATGCTTTGGCCCGAGGTAAATGGTAAAGATATTTTTGAAAATAACGAGTATGTTTTAGATAAAAATAAAAAAAGAGTTTACCTCGAAGATGTTAAAACATTCAGCGTGAGACCTGAGCCAGGAGATATTTTAATCTTCAACGGCGGACCTATATGGCACAGAGTTGAAGAAATTGAAGGAACCAAACCAAGAGTTTCTTTTGGAGGATTTATCAATTTCTCTAAAGATGGAAAAGAGTTGTTTTATTGGGGCTAACCCTTGAGTTTTTCTCTTATATACTCATCCGGGACATCATTATAAAATAAATACATTTCACCCATTTTAGGGGCGTTTACAGGTTTTATATTATGCTCAGTAAGCTGGTTGGTGAAAAAGTAATCCTTGCCCTGTGAGTAAATATTTCCCCTCTTCGCTTTATTTGAATCGGTTTGCATACTAAAGTAATCTGACTTATTATGATTTATCCTCATAACGATATTGTCCCGGTCAAAATCAGAGTAATTGGGTTCCGAGGAATGGATCATTCTTCCATCAAACAAAAGTGCTTGTCCAGCTTTCAAATCAAAACTTTTACCATACCTGTCTAGAAGTTTTCGTTTTCCATCTAAAGCCCATTTTGCGGTTTTATAAGCAAAATGAAGTTTGTTTAATAAACGATGACTTTTAGGGACCAATTTAAGTGTTCCCGAATTTTTAAAAACATCAATTAATGGGCACCATATTCCGTAAATACCTTCTAAATGCTCATTAAAAATAAATGAAGGATCACTGTGCCAATCCAACAAATATTGTTTGTCTGGTTTTCTAGAATAAAAAGAGGCGATAGGCAAGTAATGGTTTCTAAAAAACTTATCCAAATAGGGAGAAATAACTTGCTTAATATATAAATACATCTCCCTTCTTTTATCCAAGCTTAGCTCGTTCATTCCGGAATAAGCCCCCTCGAAAGAAGCCCTGTTTGGGAAGAACTCATTAAACTTTTTCTTTAGTTTTTCAATAGCCTTTTTATCTAAAAATTCAATTATTTCATAACCCTTTTTATTGACTTTAGCTTCTATGTTTTCATCTGAAATAATCGAAAGCATTTTGTGTTCATAGTCCATTGGTAAGCCCTGCATAGCCTTTCGCTCCGCTATTTTTCCAATAAGCTTAGTTTCATCCACCAAATCAATATCATAGCCTTCCAGACTACTTTGAAAATGAACTTGCTCTTTTAATACTTGGTTTCCCTTTTCCAATTCCGGCAAATGCGTAAAAATTTCTTTTGTGCCAAAGTAATAAGACTCCAACTTGTCCGCATTTCTATGAAAATAAAGTGGTTTTGCCTTTTTTTGAATAATATTGACCAATACGGCTACTCGATCTTTAGGGCTTGAATTTATAAATGACCCATGAAAGGTCTTGCTGAAAAATATGGCTGCTTCCGTTGGATATAACCTTAAGTATGACAGATGTTTTTCTATTTTCTTCGTTATGGGTACGTGGGGAATTCCAAAGCTTCCAGATCTTATATTATTAAAAAACAAATGGCTCTCTGGGATAAAACAAATGCCGCCATTTTCCGGATAAGACAAAGACAGAGGTATCCAAACTTGATAATTATAATACTTTTCTTCATCAACAACATTCCAATCCTGATGGATTTGAAATGACTGATTGTTTTGTGCCTTTTTTACTACAAAATGACTGGCCAAAAACTCAAAATCATCAAACTTTTCTCTGAAGGAATCATTAACAATAGCAACAATTTCCTGGTGTATGTCAAATGCGCGAACATCTCTAGGTTTATTATGGCTGACCTCCATGGCCTCGTTAGATAACTGGTTGCTTCCGAAGTGCTTTGAGTATAGGTTCTGAAGTTTGTGAATATCAACATTTTTGAGAATTGATGATTTCGTAAAGCCGAGCCGATTTATTATTTCTAGTTGTGATTTGTCCTTCAACATATTCTCGCTTAAAATTTACCCTTGTAAAAGTATATAATTAAAAACGATAAATAAAGTTGCATGCTGTTTTGGTCTAGCTTTATTTAAATTTTACTAAATTTAATCAAATAATATCCCTCTTTATGAAAGTTAATACAGCTGCCATTATTATTCTAGTATCTTTTTTTTCGTGTAATAAAACAGAGCAAACAACAACACCCGCAAAATATAATTCCTATATGTTTGCAAACGATAGCGCAGGGATAAAATTTGATTCTATTATGTCCGATCGTATCGGCGTCCCTGTTTATCATTTCGGGGAAAAGATCTTTGATGAAGAAAATCAAACCTTGTATTTCTCCGGATACCTAAATTTTCAACACCCTGGAAATGAATCAAAAAAGGTAGGCAATTATGTTTACACCTTACCCGAAGGGATAATCGTTAATAGCTATGTAGACAACCGCAAAAGTGAAAGAAGGGTAGAAGATGGTGATACATATAAAACATATGTAAATGGCGTTGGGCGTGATTTTGGTGTACGGCTTTACAGCGAGTACGATGATGAAGTTAAAAATAAGCAAGCAAAATTTCTTATTGATACCACTGCCCAAAATATTAAGTTTTTAATTGAAGAAGATCAAAAAAATCAATCCAGCATTGAACTTCGACAAAAAAATATCATACTGGAAGCTGGTATACCTGAATATAATAAGACTATGGATGCTGCTCAAGACTCTAATCTGCCAATTGGTGCACTATTTTCAATTAGCAATAAAGATGGCACCTCACAACTGCATATCAAAACAGAATGAAAAAATCCCTTTTTCATGTAATCTTATGTGTGCTATTCATAGCCTCACTAGTTTCAATTTATCTAGGCTTTAGTAGTCTAATTCATCTGTTTGTTATATATACTTTCGCTGCGTATTTTTTTAGTGTTCTTTTTAATCCTCACCCAAATTGGAAAAAAATATGTGGGTCAATTTGTATTTCATTGCTTATCATTGAGCTTGGTTTAGGACTTAACTTGCCGCATGAGCGTATCAGTTTTTTGAATCCTGCAAAAAAAAACACCTTTAAAGATGTATTATATCAACTTTTTTACCCCAACCATGATATTCATTATCACAGTGCGCAAGCTAATACAAGCTTTCCATACATTTCAGTAAATGAGTTTGTTTACACCCACCATTATGACTCTATTGGCTTACGAATAAACAGTCCAACTTTTAAACGGTGCCAAGACAATAATTTCATACTTGCATTGGGCGATTCTTTTACAGAAGGAGTTGGAGCGCCCAATGATTCAACTTGGATATCTGAATTAGATAGGTTGATTATAGAACCAAATCTTCACCCTATAAATGCAGGAGGAATTTCTAGCGACCCTTTGTTTGAGTATTATAAATTGAATACTAAACTTTACAGTATTTATCGACCAATTCAAGTCATCCTTACAATCAATGAAACCGACATCTTAGACTTCATTGAAAACGGCGGCATAAATCGTTTTGAGAACCCGAACCACCTTATAAAAGCAGATGCTCCTGCTTGGTCATTTTTTTATACCTTTTCGCCTCTAAGCCGGTACTTCTTCAACACCCTACTGGGGTATAATGAATATGGCACAGATAGAGACCTAAAACTTAAAGAACAAGAAGCAGTTATAGGTATTCAAGAAACTCTGCTGCTTTTTAAGAAACATGCAAAAAAATACAATTACAGGTTTGACTTGGTTATTATCCCTTTAATAGAAGAAATGAAAGCCGATGAGCTAAAGCTTAGAAGCATAGAGTCCTTTTGCCTTAACTCATGTATCAATTCTTTAAATTTCTACCAGCATCTTCAAGAATCAAACTTAAATTATGAAGATTATTATTGGCAAAAGGATGGGCACTTAAATCCCAAAGGGTATACCTTACTGGGGAAGTTGATTTATAATGAACTGGTGGTTAAAGCCGATTACGCCCAAAAATAATATTTATGCTCGTTTTTGTATTTAGAAATAAAGCCGCCGAATGTTATTCGGCTAATTTCACCATTTACAATTGGCACCTGATGCCAATAATTAGATTCATCAAAGAAAATTACATCTCCTTCATTCAGTGTGATTCTAGAACAAGGGATCTCATCTAGCTTATACTCATTTCCAGCAATATCAACTAAGGTATGTAAATCTTTTCTTCTCTTAAACTTATTCCATTGAGCTGAATAAATAATAAGATCTACTTGGTTGGTTGGTTTTTGGACCATCGCCAAAAATGCCTTATGCGAATATGCCTCTAACTGCTTATTGTTTTTTTGAAAGTATCCATGGTTCCAGTCAATAAAGAAATTCCCACAATGCACATCAAATCTTCCTTGTTCTGGTTGGAGTTCCCGAATTGAAAACCAGGAATTTGAATAAGAAACGTGGTCTGATTCCTTTGCAAATTCAATAGCTTGATTATCCACATCTATTGATTCTTTAAAAGATCTTTCAAAAGACCTAAAATCCTGGTCTTCTTTAAAAAAATTAACTTCTTTTTCGTATCCATTTATAAATCGATCAGGGCCTAAAACACCCCCAAAGGGCCTTGGAAGGGCAGTATAGCCAGGGCTAGGTTCAAATTTTTGTCCTCTGTAGTTTGAATTTTTATCCCGAATAAGATTCAATTGTTCTTTAGTTAAGAAATTTCTAATTACAAATGGCGCAGCATCTCCTTTAAACAACGCTGATATTAGCGGTGTAATAGCTTGCCTACTTGTCTCAAAATCAAATTCTTCTATCATCATTAACTACTCTTTCCAAGTACTCGATTCATCAATTTGTTCTTCCAAAATACGAACTTAGATACCTCTTGTTTGCATTTTTCTATAAATTCTTCTTGTCCCACTTGTGGAGGAGTATAACTTACAATTCTCAAAAATTTGGCAAGAGGCGGTTTTTGATTTTTTTTCATATTTAGCATAGACTTTGCTGTAATTTGGTATTGTTCAATTTCTTTCAAACTCTTTCCAGCAGGTCTAAAATGATGTAGTAATTTAGCCTCAGGAGGATAGGCTCCCAATATACAAACTACTCGGTCCTTATGCGAATGATTTCTTCTTGACGCATGGATGATTCCTTGGTTAAACAAAACACACTCTCCCGCCTTAGTAGGAGCATCTAAAAGGTAATCTGCCGCAGTATTACTGTATTCATGGAAATAATCTTCTATGTCAGGTGAAATTCTAAGCGAAGGATAAAATTTATGACTTCCGGGTATAAATTGCATACAGCCGTTAAAAACATTTGTCGTATCTAAAGAAACCCAAAAACTATAGGATGCATATTTACTTTCATCGACATAATTCCAATCCTGATGTATATTAACTGCAGAGTTACTTCCATTGTTTTTAACCAGGAACCCCGCAATAGTTGGCTTATAATCAAGCATATATTTATGCAGATTCCGTTCAAAAAATGGCAAGAGATAGGCATTAATTTCTTCAATAAGCAGGTTGTCATCTGTATTTAATGTAGTATGGAAAGTGCGGTCATGTATGTTGTGTCTTTTGGCAATTTTGGTATAAAAATTTTTAATTTGTCTAATTTCACTTTCATTAAACAATGGAAATTTAACATAACCCCTCTTGTTAAAAGCTTTGTTTAAGTTATCATCCTTTAAAATAGAAACCATAGTTAATTGAGTTCAACAATAATTTTATGCCCAGTAATAATATTCTCCATCTTTACCCATCGATATAAAACAGCCCATCGATATTCTTTCTTTTGCACCTTCAATCTTTTCAATTCCATGCCACATCTGAGCTGCCCTAAAAACTACCGCTTCGCCTGTTTTACAAGGGCGCTTATATCTTTTGGGCTTACTTAGGTGTCTATTCATAAACATAGACCCTTCGCTATCATGTCGCTCTTCATATGAAGTTTCATTCATATTTATTTTAACGGTTTCCCATTCTTTATCAAAGATAGTTAAACCGCCACCTATATCTGGAGCACTAATGGTTACGAATATAGAAATTGCATTTTCCAAATCAACTTTTTCAAACAACTGCTTTTTGAACTTTAGTTCTAATTGATTTAAAAAAGCATTTTCGCAATGAATATCTATCCCTTGTTTATTTGAAAATAAGACCCGAAACCCCATTGGGTTCAATTTAATGTTGTCAAAAACAAGCAAAGGCTTACAGCCTCCCTCTTTTTCTATAATTTCAATAAACCTTTTGGAAATTTGACGCAAAGGCGCACTTGCAACTTGAGACAGGTTCTTGTATGAGTCCTTATATGCCTGAAACACATCTTGCTTATTGTCGTGATCCATCCTTATAGATGAGTATGGCAAGGGGAAAAAATACCCATCTTCCAAATTTAGATCTTTTGGAAAATGCTGAAGATCCTTTTCAAAATCATTCAAGACATTCAAATCGAATAAGTTTTCAATTACCGCAACATCAAGGTTTTTATCCATTAGTTGTTGGAGCAATTGCTTCCTAAAGCAGGGTTCATGTGAGACTTTTATATCCATACAGTCAGTTACGGGGTTGATACTGTGTATGCCTTGAAGGGGTTGTTAGATTTATCTTCGCAATACAACTTATTCCCATCCGTATCAAATTCAGTCCATTCCATTTCAAGCTCGTGCACTTCATACAGGTAGGAAGATAAAAATTCTTTATAAGATTCTGACATTAAAAACACAGCCTGTGTATCTTCTTCAATTACAAACTGGAAAAACGCTGAATAATTATTGGGGTCACAGTTACATTCCTTCGCTAAAAAGCTTCGATATGGTTCTAAAGTAGTTAAGTGTTGTTTATCAAAATAGTATACTCGATTAAACTGATCAATTTCTATTTTCTCGAAAGGACTATAAGAGTCGGCAAAAATTGAGGAAGATTCTTGATTCAAATAGATAGATTTTCCTTTAAAAATTTTTTCTAAAAATTTTCTTTTTTCAAGCGTGCAATCATTTGTTTTACGGAATTTACTACTACGATTATGAATAAATCTCAATTGATTAAACATAAGTCCAAAAAAACATAGACATAAAACAAGCTTGGCCTTACTTCCAAAATTTCTCATTTCGGCTATTAGAAGATAAAGGCATAAAATTGAGGACATGAACAACATGGGAGATAGCGCTGTTTCTATCATTTTCACCTTATAGCTCTTTAAAATAATTAATCCCCAAAAAAAGATATAAAAAAGGGTCAAGCGAAGTCCTAGCTCGTACTTTTGCTTAGAAAAGAAGACAACGACAAGAAGAAAAAAACAACATAAATTAAGATAAAAAACTCCTTCAGCGTTTTTAATCGCCTGATGCAAAGCATCAATTCCATTCGAAAATAGTGCAGACATATTGCTTTCTTTACTACCGACTAGAGACCTAAGAAAAGCTGCATTGTTTGTGCTGGCATCACCCCACATTCCATTATATACTGCTTGAAAGCGAAATGAATCTACCCTGGATGTCATTTGAGATACATTTGTAATATTGTTTCTAGACATCAATTCATACTCTAGTTCAGGCTCAATTTGTTTATAAAACTGATCTGAATGTTGGACGTCATACAAAAACGCACTAATGAACAATAGACAAGCCATGCTTGGAATAAAATAAAGTTTAAGCTGCCGTAAAACAGAATCTTTAAATGACCGCTTACCTAGTACGATAAAATCAAACAAGACAACGACAAGAAGGCTTATCATCACAGGCTCGGATCTAGTTAACAGCGCAACTATAAAAATGAGCAATGAAAGACCGTATTTTTGCTTAGTTAATGTCTCGTTTTTATGTTGGCTGAGGACATAAAATAAAGCGGCAAAGCTGAGCATAAATGATATTCGGGTATATATATAAAACACGTACTGCTCTATGTAAAAAACACCTATTATTAAGCAAACCAAAAAAAGCAAACGAGTACTTTTTCTAGTATTGAAAAAAACTTTAGCTATCATCAACAAGCTAATGGAAAGAAAAAAGTAAAGAACAATATTTAACCATGGAATATCGGGTAAAACAGCGTAGAGTCTAGCATACAGAGAAAGCAAGCCTACGTGTCCAAAAAAATAGAAGTGATTATAAAGAATTCCTGGAGTAAATACTCCACTAAACAGGCCTGTTAGAAAAGGTTCATAGCGTTCATAGAAAAAGCCAAAGCCCAGATAGGAAAGAAAAAAAATTGCCACGGGAAACAAAAGCAGCAGCAGGTTTTCTTTAAAATTAGTCGGGAGACCCTTCATAACGCAGTATATATTATTAATTAACCAGCACTTGCTGTTTAATTAATCAAATATAAGGTATTTTAAATCATAGCTTTGGTAAACAGAATTTTCTAAACACAAAGGTTTTACTATTTCTGTAGACTTCTCTATAGGTATCAGTTTAGCCGGAAGACTATGAACGATTCTAAGGTATTTTTGGAGTAATGCCGCTCGCTGATCATCAATAAGAAAAACCGTCTTTTTATTGCTCGCCCATTTTAGGAAACGAACAGCATCACTTGCATCGCAACCGCAAATCTCACTTAAATAAGAAATATTTCTTGGTACAATCGAGTAATTACTTACATCGTACATTAAGTATCTATTTGCCTTATTGTTTTGATTAAACAATTCATAATTCTTATCAAATAAATGAATAGTGTTTTGAGTAACTATAACGTTTCCCTCTTTTTGAACTTTTTCTATTTCATTCATGGCCGTCTTCAAACAAGCGGTATCATCAAATACCTGTACTTGGTTACCTAAAGCATTGTCTAAAGTGTAGTACAAACTCAAGCCAATTATAAATAAAAATAAATTTAACAGATAGCCAGATATTTTCAATGGGCCCATTCGTTTAGCCAAGTAGAAAGTAGAAAGTAATAAAAAAATCATGTTCAAACCAATAACATGTCGATCCGCAATGCGGACATTGTAATCGAGATATACAAACAAAAAAAACTGAAATATGGCAAGTAATAGTAGCCTATATATGAAAGAATAATCCTGAATAAAAAATACTGCTAAGATTAAATACAGAAGTAGAAGAGCAGTAAAAACAGCGTAGTATTTATAAAAGAATAAAGTGTTACTGCATGAAGACCAAAACTGATCATAGTTAAAATCAAATTGTCTTGAGGTTATTCTTTTAAGAAACTCTATAGAGATAAACTCCGTGTCGATAAACATCCCAGAACTTGCCATTTCATAGCGGAGCGAATCAAGGTTGTTATTCATCTCTTCCAAAGCTATGATTCGACCAGTTGAAAGGGCATACTCGATATCTGGTTCAATGAGTATTTCAAACCTATCTGTCAGTCCTTTGTGAGCATAAAAAACGCTAACAAGAAGTAAAATACTTAAAAAGGGGAGCTTTAATCTTCGAATCAAAAGGAAAAGATCTCCTCTAAAAATAAAGTGTGCTACCGAGACAATTAAAATAGCACCCATACCACTCTCTGGTCTCATTAAAAAACCACAAAGAAAAACAAGAAAATGAGTCCCCATGTATTTTATCCCCCTTTGGCCATAAAGCAAGTTTATGAGTGCCACTCCTGATAACACAGTCGCATATCTTGTGTGCGTAATTGACAAGATATTCTCAATAAACAGCAATGAAACTATGAGAAAGAAAAAATGCCTTGTTACAAAACTCCGCTTCTTCAGTATCAGGCTATCCAAAGTATAGAGAGTATAGCCTAAAGAGAGTATGTTTAATAGAATATAGCTACTTGAGAATACATTTATGTTTGGAAACAGTTCCTGAATAAATTTAAGTCCGTCTCGGAACACCAATATTCCTAAATAATGCTGATCAAAAAGTGAAAAATCGGTAAACTGAAAGCTAGACATGCTAGCGCAAAACGAGTCGTATGAGTCGTCGAAAACTCCATCAAATAAATAGAAAGAAAGAAACGCAGTAAAGAAAGCATAAAATGCAGCGATATATATACTTCTATGCTTCATATTAATTTTTACAATCTACAACCATTATTGAGAAGCCTTCGAAAAAGAGAAAAAATTCAATATGTTTTTAAAGAAATTCTTGTAAAGAATTTGTTCTAGTCTTGATTCGTGATTTTTCGTAACGATGTTTCTTAGGGTGATGAAGAGTCTTTGAGGTCTAAACAGATAATTTGTTCCATAAAAAGTAATCAAAGCAATGAAAACATACATCTTAACCATAGTCTCACCCATGTTGTTAGAGTAAACTTTTGAAGGCCAAAGGTCATAGGAGTTTATTATTTCAATTATCCCTTCATCCTTATAAATATCTACTTTCCCTTGTTTTGTCAACTCATCATAAAGCTCGCTTCCTGGGTAAGGGGTGAAAACAGCCATTGCAAGATCATGTGCGCCGCACCAACTTGCTTTTACAATAAAAATCCATGTTTGCCAAAAATTTTTATGCGTGTCTTCGGGGAAGCCAATAATCATATTTAAGTGAATGTTGATACCCGCTTGATAGGAGTATCTAATAGAGTCTAACATTTTACCAATCTTCACTTTTTTCTTTACCCGACGAAGAACTTCTTTAGAGCCCGACTCAGGTGCATAGGTAATATTTTTACATCCTGATCGAAACAGTAAGTCTGCAACTTCAAAATCTATGGCTTCAGCTCTGGTTCCTGATGGTAACTGATAAGTAATATCAAGGCCCCTATCTAAGATTTCGCTGCACATTTCAACAATCCAATCCTTAAAAATAATGGCTGTTAGATCATATAGGTCGAAATTAACAACACCATATTTTTCATTTAGAAAGACCAATTCATCCACAAAATCACTTGGCGGGCGCATCTCATATTTTCTTCCCCACATTTGTGGATTTGAGCAAAACGTGCAGGTATATGGGCAACCTCTTGTTGCCATTACCGGTAAAGTTTTACCCCTAAAGACACCATGAGACATCTTTTGATCAAAATACTTTTGAAGTGGAAACAATTCCCATGCAGGCCAAGGAATATCTTTCACTTCCTTTATCCGCTTTCTTGGTTTTGTTTTTAATAATTTTTGGTTTTGAAGAAAAGCAACTCCAGGAACATCTCTTATCTCTCTTTTATTTTCCAAAGCGTCAACCAAGTCTACAATGGTTTCCTCTCCTTCACCCAAAACAATATAATCCAAGGGGGCTTGCTGCAAGCATAAATCAGGAGCCGCTGTAGCATGCTCTCCGCCTGCCAATAAAATGCTGTTCGGAAATCTAATTTTTATCTTTTTGATGAGTTCACGGCTGCTTAGCCAATTATTAGTAAACATGAGAGCTAAACAGATTACTTCTGTATCGGGTGATATCAAAGAAACAATTTCATCAATGCATAAACCATATATATAAAGGTCACCTATAAATGGAGCAACATCGTTAAACCCCTCTGCTGAAGCATCTATGACTTGAAGCTGATGACCCTCTTGATTCAAAGCACCGGCAATGTATGCTAGGCCCAAAGGGGCTGTAGGCAACAAGGCAAAAGATGCGCTTTTGTGCAAAATTGGGGGTTTTATTAAACATACCTTTAAAGACATAGCCGTTATAAAAATTCAAATCTTCTTTGGATGGGAAGATACATTCTCCAAGCCAAAGTAAATAATTTGCAGCACATAATATGTGTAAAACTTGGTAGCCATCTTACAAAAGCAAACTTCTTATACAAAAAAGTGAAACTTTGACTACCTAGGGTGTTACAGACTATTTCCATTTTTCTGTGCGCCAATTCTTTTGGGACGAAATCAAGGATAACAATATATCTCCTGTAGGGGGAACGATTCCATGCTTCATGTTTGTTAACAATAGTAAAGCAAAGCAACTCGCCCTCTTCCCAGCCTCGTTCATCTTCACCTACTTTTATTGCGATTGTTGGATAAGGAGCCGGAACAACCAAACCAAGATGAGTTCTAATCACACCATTAGTGTCGCCGAAGTGAGGCAGTATTTCGGTGTTGGGCGGAAGAATACTTATTGTGGCATAGGTGCAATTGGGAATTTGATCAATGATTTTTGAAAATACAGGGAATTTTTTGCGGTTTCGATGGAAAATCCTAAGATAACTCATCAAATAAGTATGACTCCAAAGATTCTCCGTGTTATCCGGTGGCGTATGGGAATCCATGTCATTAAGAAGACCGATTTTCTTTTCATAGGCCAAAACCTCATCTCGTATTTCTTTCCAGTTATCCTTTAGTATTTTTAAATTTGGAAAAGCCGCTGGCTCATAAAAGTTTGGTAAGCTTCCCTTGTATTCCTCTACAGGAGGCCTTACATAGACGATATCCTCCCCCTCTGGCAAATTAAACACAGTTCTTTGCATATATACAAAATTACGGAATAATTATAATTAACCTTGGCTTTTTTACCTTACCCTAAATAAGTTGTTAGGTGAATTGGTTGGGTTGTAAATTGATGGCATAAATCAGTTTACAATTAACCTTCTTTTCGCTTCTTTAGTTACAATTAAAGTTTCGTAAACCATTTCTAATCGATAACCAGCACTACCTGTTTCATAATTTCCACTGTTTTGTTCACTCAATGCATTTTTGGCAACTTGATAATGAATTTGTCTATATTTTATCAACTCATTAAAAAATTCTTCTAAAAAACTAGTTAGCGCCTTATCGTTGGATTTTTCAGCCAAACTAACCAGGCAAGGTTTGCTTTTATAAAGCATGTATGTTTGAATAAGCTCTTTAGTAAGAAACTTATACCCTTCTTCAGAAAAAACACGAAAGATATGGTCATCTGACAAATCAAAAGCAAATAAAATATTATCAATAATAAGTAAGGGTACCTGTCCGCCTCCAGGTCCTACATACTCAAAACCATTTATCTTTATCGGATCAAAGAATGGCCTCAATTTAGTGCTAAAAATTAAAGGGTCTATTCTTCGCATGGCGTTACCAGCATTTTTAAGCGTTTCCCTAAATTTTTCTAGAATTATTGCAGTTAATGAAGGTTTTATTGGAACACCTTCTTCGGCCTGATTATATACCTCTAAAATATTAATTAAGGTTTCTTCTAATCCTTTTGCGAAAATTCTAACTCCGTCTATCAATCCAATTTCATCTGGATAATCAGTAAAAGTTCTTTGTCTTGAACCTTTTGGATTAACAATACCATAGTGATACGATGTTTCTCTAGGGACAGTTCCTGTTTTATTAGCCAACTCAAGCAAAAGAGTCTCTAGTTTAGGATATGTCTCACAAACTTTGACTCCTAATTTCCTCAAAGATGACATTACAAAGCCAAGGTCACGATAAACCGCATGACATATATTAAGGTTGTTAAGGTCAAGTTTATTTGACCGATCAATAGCCTTCTTCATAATGTCATGTAAAGAATTAATATCTTTGCTAGCGTTGGTTTTAGCTAGAAGACTTAACTCTTTATCCAAGGACAAAGGGTCCAGGTTAGCAATAGCTTGATGATTAATTAATATTTGACTAGGTAACACCATTAGTAGACTTTCATCAAAATTATGAACTTAATGACATTTAGTAGCTTTTTAAACCTTTTATTTCAGAATAAGGTGCTTAATTTTTCACAATCTAGTGTTGAAAGAAGCTATAAAAACTTAAATACTGATTTCTATATCAACGAAGTAAGAAAAATTCAAGCTTGGTTAAAGGCTAGAAACATAAAAGAGGGTGACCACGTGTGTACTTTGTTTGAAAATAGTATTGAATGGAACATCTGCGATGCAGCCATTATTTCGATGGGAGCTATTCATGTTTCTTTAAGTCCAACAATTGATTCCAATAAGGTTAAATCTGTCACAAAATCTTGTGACTTAAAACTTATTTTAGTTGGCACCCCAATCATAAAAGAACTGTTTGCTTTTAAACTTGATTCAGATGAATTAATCAGTTTCAATCAAATCTTAGAAGAATGCGCTGCAATTGAACTACCTAAAGAACTCCTTTCGAGATGTGAGCCTAATATGATATCCTCCCTGTTTTTCACTTCCGGTACTAGCTCAAGCACCAAAGCTGTATACCATACTCATGGCACCATACTGGATAACGCTATGAAAACTGCAGAATATTATAATTTTTCTCCAGATACCATAGCTCTCTCTATTCTCCCTATACATTACGCATTCGAAAGAATGTATAACTATGTGTACCAGTTTTCAGGCGCATCAATACACTATGCAAATCCACAGTTGAGTCTCCTGGAAAACATTTTGGTGACACAAGCTGATGTATTTTGTATTGTACCTAAGCTACTTGAAGAATTATTACATCAATCCAAAGAAGAGGAAACTACTTTTAAAGAATATATTAAAAACAAAAAGCCGCTTATTATTTGTTCTGGCGCAGCTATTCCCAATCATTTATATGGTTTCCTTGAAAGGGATAATATTGACATTTATGAAATGTACGGTTCTACTGAGGCGTTAATTGTTTCCGCCAATACTCCAGAACGCTATCGTAAGGGAAGCTCCGGACATATTTTATTTCCTGAAAGAGTTAAAATTGATACTACCGGTCAACTGCAGGTTAACATTGGAAGCAGCTATTACCATTCAAATTTTGGTGCTAACGGAGAAGTTAAGGATGGTTGGTTCCAAACCAAGGACATAGCTTATATTGAAAATGAATTTTTACACTTGTCTGGTAGAGAAAGTGAAACCTTTAAAAACAAGGAAGGGCTTTTTCTTAATTCCTCCGAAATAGAGGCGGAATTAAAAGCTTCTCCCTTAGTAAAAAATGTACTTGTCTATTATGATACAAACCAAGGTATATGTGCTATTTTTGAATTAACGCAAATGGGAAATAAGCGCGCAGTAACAGAGTTAATTAAAGGCTACAATTCCAAACGAGATTATAGTAAAAGAATCAATTATTATGCAATTTCCAGTAGTTGGACAGTCGAAAGCGGGGAAATGACAATCAGTTTCAAAGTAAAAAGAAATTTTATCATTCAAAAGTATAAAAACGAGCTTATTGCTGTAAATTAGAGTTTGTGAAAAATAAGAACATAGACCCAATTCACTTTATACATGAGGTATTCGGCTTTTTGAATGATTCTAAGCTTAATTTTTCTGATAATTTTAAAAAGTTAACCACCTGGAACTCACTCAACGCTGTTATTATTCATCACAAAATTGTACAAGCTTATGGAGTTGAACTTAATTACGAAATTTTCAATACTCTGGAAACTGTTGAAGACTTATACCAAGCAGTTATAAACAAGTTAAATAATGCAAGCTGAAGATTATTGTATCGTTATTCCAATTTACAACGGACAGAAGCACCTATTGCATTTAATAGATATCTTAAAGGAAAAAAAACATCTTAGAAAGCATAATTTTTTCATTGTTGATGATAATAGTAGTGAAGACTACACAGAAATCTTCAAACAACTAAAAGAAAGTGCCCCAACAATTCTTTACCATAAAAATCAACAAAACCTGGGCTTGCATCAATCCATTGCTTCAGGGTTCAATAAACTTTCCACTGATATTATGGTCACTTTGGATCAAGACTTTATTCCTATTTTACCAAAATTGGTAGCTGAATTAGATGAGTTAAATATAAGTGAACATCAACTTACATATATTAAAGTTGAAAAAAAAGAAAGAACTTGGCTGCGCTCATTTGCTTCTAAGCTAACTCGAAGAATTATTCAATGGTTTGGCGATATTCATTTGGAAGGCTTATATGCAATTAGGGTAGTAAAGAAAGATTTCAATTTGAACATACCTTTGACTAATTATCTCGTATTTGATTTACACTTGTTAAAGAACGGATATGCTGCCCAATACACCAAATCGAACATCTCAATAAAGGACAAGAAGGGAAATACTACATTTTTTGCATTGAGTATGATTCTATTAAATATTACCCTGTTTTATACCTTCTTCTTTGAGAGTATTACACTTGGAATTGGAATCCTTTATATTCTTTTTAATCATTCCCTGTTTTTGGGGTTAATTATTCTCCTTGGGCTACCTATTGGCTATAAAAGCTTAAACTTGATTCGAAAATGAATAAAGAAATCAATTTACGAAAATTAACAATAGATGATATCGAGCAAGTTCGGATTTGGCGGAACAATATTTCTTTTAATAAAAATTTTATCGACCGAGCCATTATAAGTAAAGAAAATCAACAAAATTGGTTTAAAAATATTAATCCTCAACTAGAAAAATATTACATAGCTGACTACAAAAACCAAAGTATGGGACTTTTTTACGCCACAAAAATCGATTATGAAAAAAAAGAGTGTGAACCCAATGGTTTTATTGGAATCTCTAAATTCATCAATACACCTATTGCCGGAATTGCGCTACTCAGTTTTTTTAAATTCCTCTTTACTGACTTGGGAATGCTAAAATTAAAAGGTAAGATTATGAAGCATAACCATTCATTCATTGAACTACATAAACAATTGAATGCCGACATAATAACATCAGAAAATCCTAAACTTCTGAAGGTAGAACTGACCAAAGAAAGTTTTAAAGAATTTATTGATAGATATCATGTAATCTAAATCTATTAATTATCTTGTTATCCTTATAATCAGCGCATATGAAGTATACAATTAACAAGACTGACATCAATCTTGATATCAATCAAGAAATAATAGGAGACGATACTGTGGACTATTGTCATCGCGATCTTGTTCAAGCTTCTCAAAATTGGTATAGTAAGGGATATTGTGTTTTAAAAGTACCTGAAGATTTTATTCAGTCTATTCGAAAAAATACCTTACACTATTTAAATGGCGTAAACAAGAAATTGTCTTTGCATGAATTGCCTAAAATTGAAAGGTATCATCAATTCATTCGATCAAATGAACATCACCTAGAATATATAAGGGAGGTTGGAAAGCATATAAAACCTGATGAACTTGGATTAGATCAAACTGTACTAGCCAAAATTGTTAAAAAAGCCTGCGGTATAGAAGAAAGTCGTGGTATAAACTGTAAAGACTTGTGCGATATTCGATTATTTAGGCCTTTCCTGAGCAGTAAAATGGATAATAACCCTTTGCATCGGGACACCTGGCTACCTGTGCTAAATAATTGTGTCAATATATATATCCCTGTTGCAGGAAGTAATGAAAATAGCTCTTTAGCTTTAATACCCGAAAGTCATTTATGGGAAAGGAACAAGGTGTCACGAACTAAGGATAATGCAAAAATTAAGGGAATCCAATATGGATTGCCCTCGGTTGCAGAAATACAAACAGAGTATGAAGTTATACGTCCGCATATGGCAAATGATGAAATTCTAATTTTTTCATCAAACATCATCCATGGTGGCTCTGTAAACCTTAACAAAGAAATTACTAGATGCTCAATTGAAATTCGTTTCTGGGAAAATTGACCTGCAGCGTCTCTTGAATATTTACTTCTTGTTCTACAGTAAGAGTTGTTTATAAAAAAGAGCCATTATTTGTTTTTTAAATTAAAGCATACACTTCGATCATTGTTCTTTAAAGCCAAAAGTAAGGGTTTTGTTTCTCTGTTTAAAACAGCCATTTTTCTAACCTCCCCCAACAGCCACATACCGGAATCTTTAGGGAATAAGTATGAAAAAGCGCCCGTTTTTGAGCCCATTAAAATAAGGCCCTTGTGGCCATTATAAACTCCCCTCTCTATCTCAGAGTGGTAATAATTTCCCGCTAAAACAAGATCATCAAATCCATCGTTATTTATATCATAAGCCGCAACATCGGTTATATTTGAGACTTGAGCCCAAAACGGGAGCTTTTTTATTGCATAGGCTCCATCTCCTTCGCTGATAAGACAAATAGAAGATGTTATTTTAGCCTCAGCCTGAAAAGATTGGGCCAACATGTGTGGAGGAAATATTTCATGAATAGTCTTCTGAGCAAACACATCTGTTTTATAATAGGTTTTTGAAAAGCCATTTATTCTTGATTTTAGAGTATTTAAATGTTTAATGGGATATAATTTTTCAGAATCATAGTAGCCCGTTATAACATCTAATGAGCCGTTATCATCAAAGTCGTTTGCGTAAATTTTTAAAGGGTAAGTAAAACTGGCTTTATATCTAGTGTTTTCTCCAAGGTTTCCTAGAATAAAATCAGGCATTCCATCGCCATTAAAATCTCCTTCCTCAATACAATTCCAAAGACCGGAATACTCTTTCAAATCACTCAGCCATTCAACTTTTTCTAGGAACATACCTGAGTTTAAAAAAGTGGTTGGCGACATATAATCACCAACCAAAATTAAATCTTCTTTATTATCTTGATTTAGATCGGTACACAAAACATCTGTAACCATGCCAATATTTTTCAAACCTGGTGCTATCTGGGAAGTTTTATCTATAAACTTTCCATTTTGAAATTCTAATATGTAGCTTTTCGGGGAAAGAGGATACAACCACGGCCTAATTCTCCCTGCAATTAATAAATACGTCTTATCTGCTATTTTAATTTTTCTAACAACAGACGCACTGCTTGTGAATGACGGAACAAAGTGTCTAGTAAATTTACCGGCACCGTCACTTAAGTAATAGCGATGATAATAAACGGAGTCATGCTCTGGTTTCTCATTCCCCCCTGCAGCAATAAAAACATCGTTATATCCATCTTCATTAATATCATAAATTATAACTCCGGCATCCTCAATCCCTTTTTCGGCTTCAAAACAGTTGGAGTCAATACTATATAATCCTACTGAATACTGATAGTATACTGTGGCTGGGTAGCCCATTGAACCCCCTATAACAACATCCTCAAATCCATTTCCAGACAAATCCCCTAAAGCTAAATCTGGCCCGAATCGAGAAAGGTTTTGCGGTAAAAGCAGGTTTTGCTTAAAGTCGTTATAATAATTTTCATGGTGCTTATAATCAATTGCTAAATTTTTTACAAACAAAGTACTTTTGTCGGTTTTTTTTATGGCTGGTTTTTCCGCGTTATTAAGATTAAAATCAATAGTTAACACCTGGTTTATTTGAGGGGATATTATTTTAGATCTTAAGCCGTTGGACCATTCAACTACTAAAGAATCTATTTTGTTTTGACTACCTAAACCGAAATGTAAAAAAGGTTCAGAGGACGAGTAAAAGCCGCGAACAGGGTTGTATTCGTTTAACTGGATTTTATCATTATAGTATATGTAGCATTTGCTGTGAATGGGTTCAAAAGAATCTGCCCTCAAAAGAACCCTTAAATAGTTTGCTGCTGTTTTTTCAGTTGATGTATTCTGGAGGATACAGCTTTTTTGCTTAGCATTATTTAAAATTAAGTCTAGATCCCCATCGTTGTCTAAATCTGCATAAGCCGCACCTCTAGTGTTTAAGGCTTTAGCCATAAACCAATTTTGAGAAGAATCTTCAAATTTTAAATCTCCTTGATTTGAAAAAAAATAATTTTTATAGTATTCCTTAGTAACTGTATCTCCGAAAAAATACTGAGCCCTCTTGTCGGGTTCTATAAAAGAAGACATGGAGTCAATATAAAAAGGAGAATCGTGCCGCATGAGAGATTGCATGAAATAGCCATTTGAAATAAAAACATCCTTATACTCATTATTGTCAAAGTCTGCAAGCAAAACCGACCAACTCCACTCAGAAGCATCCATTTCGACCATTTCTGCTATTTCGGTAAACTCCATATTTCCGCGATTAACATAAAAATGGTTTCTTACTTGTTGTTTATTTAAATCCCCCTTTGAATCTAGGCTATTCCAGTTAAAAAATTTATCATACTTTACAGTTTTCTGTCGAAAATATCCTTCGGGGCGCATATCTGTAATAAACAAATCCAAAAGTGCATCATTATTGATGTCTGCTGCATCAACTCCCATAGAAAAAAAAGGCATAGTTAATATGTTGGGTTGATGGTCTTCAAATATTGCGTCCCCTTTATTTAAGTACCACCTATCTGGAAAATCAAAATCGTTTGTAAGAACAATGTCGGTTTTCCCATCATGATTTAGATCTGTTGTAATGTTGGAAAAAGATGTCTGAACCCTACCTCCTGGAGTAAGATTTGAGGTTTTACAATTTTCTAAAAAAACTCCTGGTGAAGTTTGGAGATAAATTTGGGTTGAACAGTTGGATTTTTTGGCAAAATCTCTTTCAAAATCTAACATTACACCGTCGAACATGTCCACAGTTACATTCCATGAACTAACTACAAAATCCAAAAGGCCATTATTATCAAAATCTCCGATACCTATCCCACCAACGGGTTCATCAATCTTGATTTGGTATTTTTTTGATTCTTTAAACTCAAAATTTCCTTGATTAAGATATATGATTAAATTGCTCGGCAATTTTTCTAATTCTAGATTGCCGTTAATAATTTTTTGTAGTGGGTTATTCGACACATTTCGCCTGCCAATAATTATATCTGGTAAATTGTCTTTATTGATGTCGTAAATCGTTACAGCACCAGCTCCTCGCATTGAGGGTATTCCAGAATCATCAATTCGATTTTCAAACTTCATGGCTCCCATATTTTTATACAAACCATGTATAGAATCTCCGATTAAAAAAACATCCAAATTGCCATCTAAGTCAAAATCGCCTACACCAACACCACCACCTTCGATAGAGGAGTGTGGTAAAGAGCCAAAAACATGCTCAATACCAGTCTCAGGTCCAGATAAAAGTTTAAAAAGGTATTTATCTTGGTTTGGATAGTTTTTAAGTCGACAACTAGCAAATAAAACGAATACGATAAATAAGGATAAGGATCTCATAACTTCATATGCTTTACTATATAATCACCAACCTTAAAACCTTGTTCTGAACCTTTTTGAACTCCTGTTAAGTAATGAATGCCTCCATAAAACCTGCTGAAAGAAACCTCCCATGCTGCGTCTTCAAAACTATTAAAACTTCGGACACCAAGACCAAAATCATAATGCGTAGAGTCTGTAAATGAATAATTGTCTCCTAAAAGATGAGTTAATACCACTGCTGCTGCTGCTGAACATGCACTGTGACCACTTGTATGTTCAGGGAAGGGGGGGGTTACCAATAAAGGTTTCCAGTATGGGTCAATTTGTTCTTGTATATATGTAACTGGACGAATAAGGTCGTATCGATACTTGTTCTCCCAACATACAAGGTTTGCGTCAAAGAAAGCAATAGAGACCATTGCGTATAGCTCCGCTGTAGATTCAACCGATAAACTTTCTTTTCGCAAAACCTGACCAATAATACTCATCCAATGTGCTGTTGGATTAATATGTCTTCTTGAAATTGGAATGTGCCCTTGAAAATTATTCAGGTCTGGATTATCATCCCAAAACAAAGCACAAGACTTTTGATTCTCGGTAAGAAGAAATGAACTATCATAGACTTCTTTTGCAAGTTGATAGAACGGGGAGTTCACTTCTTCACTATATGGAATTTCAAATGGGATGCTAAAACTATCTAAATGGGTGATTGTTAATAGCCTCAACGTCCCCCAATGAGGCTCTAAAGCCGGCCTATATTCAGGAGGTGTAGGCTTCCAAGAACCTGGTAAACCTGAACTCAGATAATATGGTTTGGCCTTGGTTTCTTTATATTGGTCATTGTTAGCCCAAGACCAAATTAGACTTGCTACTTTTTCACCATAACTCAAACTTTTATGATAACAATCAGTCGTGAGGTTGTTTTGATAGGCTTCCGCTTGTATGCTGAATAAATCTTTCAGTACGTCCTCTCTATAGTTGAGCTTCTTCATGACTAAATAATAGGCTACAATAGAAGAAAAGTGAACGTTTACTTCGCTTTCAGCTTCTGCAATTTCCGGAAAGTCAATCAATTTGCCAAATAAAGTATTTAAAGAAGAAGTGTTAACCGCAAGCACTTCATATGCGGCAACGTTGGGATATAAATAGATTCTTGTAGCGAGAACAGGGTTTATGCCATCGGTTTTCATGGTCTCAATTGATAAATTATTCCAATCAATCAAAAAATTTTGATCAAAATTAGCCTTAGAATTAGGTTGGTTGCATGCAACCATCTTCAGCAATAAAAAAATTGCCAACCAAGCTTTTATGGTAGGTTGATTTATCGAGTGAAACATGACTATGAAGATAGGACTTAATCTTATTAGAAGAATATGATGCGCATCATTTTTTTCAAATTGATGAAGGTAAATTTATAGTGGTGCAATCCAGGAAAAGGGTTTTAAAATTCAATTGCTGACGGAGGGATAAATAAAGATAGACATATATTTTTTTGATAGCAACAACTGATAAAAGTTTAGCGTTTCAACAATTTGAATTATAAAAAATTATTTCCACCCTTTATTCATCAAAAAAGGTACTTTATAGTAATACCCATAATAGGATTTCCTAACCGCCTTTTTAAAATATAGTGGAAAATTGTTGTCTATGAAATTCATTATACTCACCATAGAGTTACTTATCCTATGTTTATATGATAGGGCGTTATTTAAAAAATAATCAAATTTTTCTTGATCTCCATATCCCTGTTGATCTGGTTTAGGAAAATCTGACCACCAAATAGAACCATCATATAAGTAACAATTCGTTTTCTTAATAATATAGCGTATGGCATTATAATACTGAGGATTAGAATAAGCATAAACACTACTAAAATCAAGAATAGGCATATATTCTGGGTACTTGTTTTGAGTCAATTTAATAAGCTTGACCATATGTTCAGGATCGTTCAACCTTTCGGAAGTTAAGTGCATTTTATCAACAGAAAAATGGATCATACCTCCCGAGAATTTGCTTAAAAACAAGTCTAACAATTCCATGCTTGGCGCCTTTGTAAACTCATATTGGGTCTTTAATCTAGACTTTTTAAGCGGCAGTGCCATTTTCACATAATTTGGACTCATAAGGGTTACAAAATCTAAAAGACAGTTATAAAAAGTTATCCACTCTTGACTTTCTAACACGTTAAAATCTTCTTGTAATCGATCTGACGTGCGATATATTACTTTTCTATTAAAAAGTTTACTTTGTTCTTTGGGCGCTCCTCCGCAAAAGTCACATTCTATAGGGCAACCCCTAAATGGGAGAATAAACGGAAATACAAAAGGTGGATATCCTGGATTATTTTTATGCATTTTCATTAATTCCTGTTTCATCATAGGAAAAAAATCAATATCGTAGAATTCATTCAAGTTAAAGTCTTCCTTAGTTAAGGAATAAGGTTTTACTTTAAATAAAGTTGAAAAATTATCTTTACCTATTAAATTAGGCACACTTTCAAGCCCTTTTCCATCTTCCATTAATGCTTTTATCAAAAGAGGCAAGGGGCCTTCACCGTCCCCTCTCACCACGTAATCTATATTAATTTGATTAATTATTTGTTTAGGAAATTCAGTAGAAGTTATACCTCCACAAATTACAATGATCTTATCATTTATTCTTTTGAGCCTGCTGACAAGCTCTTTAGCTCCCTTTAAACTAAAAAACCAATGGATATCAATCATGCAAATTTTTGCATGAAGGATAGCCTCATTACTTAAATCAGAATAACAATAGCCATTTATGGGTACTTCAACTCGTTTAATTAAGGCAGGAACAGAAATTGGAATATTCCTTCCATATGTCATTGGCGTCCTAGGATGTACATAAATTACTTCTGTCAGTTTCATAATTTCATCTTCTCTATAAACTCATCAAAACCTTTTCTAGTAAGTTTCGTTCATACTACTTTGTTGATTTTATCCAATTCCAATTCTGCTCCCATCATTTCATGCTGCTTAATAAAGTTGGTATTACTTAAAACTATTTTACCGGTCAGCAATTTAAGATCAAATTCTAAAAACAAAAATTTTAAAAATGAGATTAAGATTTCTCCTGCAACAAAGCAATTTAAAAATTTAGTAATTCCAATAAACCCATTTGGTTCTGCCTCTTTGTTACTGAGACCTATATTAGGCAAACAAAAAAGACCAAGTTTTTCTTTTTTATAATAGACCATGAAATAGCGTTCTTTAATGGAGTTAATCTGTTTAAGCCAAACATCTAAGCGCACTCAACTGCTCTAACAAAGATGTAAAAAAATTTTTAAAGAAGCCTGGTTTCTCAAATAAAAGCACAACAATGACGGCTGGAATTAATCTTTTTAATAAAACGAAAGACATTGTATAATAGTTCTATATTTGTGAAAATGGACAATTTGTTTCCTTTTCATAAAAACAGCTTCACTTGCCTTACAAACAAGGTTGATATTGCCTTCGATAAAAATGAAAGTTTTTGTGAAAATTGGTTTGCAGAAAAACACAATATTGAAAGATTTTTTTTTACAAAATCTTGCACACAATCTTTGGAGTTAAGTTTAATGCTTCTGAGGCT
>ERZ887851.369-NODE-369-length-45926-cov-17.475747_pt1 | contig 45926 bp, 27 predicted proteins | sample MGYA00521100_ERZ887851 | MGnify/ENA primary metagenome ERZ887851 (study PRJEB32303, sample SAMEA104408602) | aquatic metagenome | biome: Brackish water; feature: Pelagic; material: water | place: Baltic Sea | collected 2014-06-06T16:11:00 | depth 11,444 m ... | reverse complement strand
AATACAAGTTTTCGCTAACGCTCAAACTATTCATACTTCGTATAAGTGAATGATTAATATATGATTATATTGCATTAATACGAATGTATTAATGTTTTAATTTCATGTAGATTGTTTAGTCAGACGGAACTATTTCTAGCCCCGTCGTCTTAATGAAAACTTCATGTGAGTCTGCACAGCCAAGACATTGGAAAGAGGTAATTTTTTATACACAAGTTCAATGGGCTCTGACCTTTCCCATCCTCCGTCGACATTATGTTGCTTATAATATACAATGTACATTATATGTAACACTATTCCCCCGCCTCGTTCCTATTGCTAAAGGGTTTTTATGAACTATGTTGTGTTTTTCGACTGCCAACAATGCAATCTATATCAACCAGTGAGCCCAATTTGTTTGGTGGCTTCCTACCTCTGGGTAGTCGATCAATATGTACGTGTGCTTCTATACGAGAGCTTTTTCCACAGCGGTATTTCTAAACTGGCCCGCCAACCTTATGTGTTGGAATGTTTTGCCTGTAGATGTTCTTTAAGAATTTTTGATCCACCTACTCTAACATTTATGATTCCATTGTAGTAATCATCTGTTTCGAGTACTCTGCGTTCAAATTGTTCTCGCGCCTCTAAGTAACTTGCTATGCCTCTGCTAGGACAAATATGAATAATTTCTCTTGTAAAATTATCTTCGCCTAACTCTATAACGTCTGCATTAAGTCTGTCACTAGAACCCCAATAAGTTTTCCAATCACTTTCTTTAGTGCTACGTCTTTTGTTTTTTTTGCCTTTGAGTGGGTTCTTTGTTACTTTAAATTTTGCTAGTTTTTTGCCTACGTACATCATGCCATTGACTTTGTTTGTTATCAGGTATACAAATGCTTCACAACCTTCTGGTAGTTCGTCTATTGTTTTGCCTTGATAAGTCCATTGCATCACATACTTATTATGTATTATTCTTTTTCTTAGCTATTTTGGCTTTAAATGTTTCGCCTATTTCGTCCTGTCTTAGTTTTGCTAATTTTCTAATTTCACGCAACCATCTTCTACTAGCTGCGTGAGTTCGATACGATTTTCTTGCTTCGAATTTTTCATTTTCTTTAAAATATTCTAAGTATGCCTTAGTCAATTGATCATGTATGTCGTCATCAATCATAATATACTGCCTCCAATTTAATCGGATTGTCTTCACTTGCATGTGCTGCAATCTTTGTGCTACAGTTGCCCATAATGCCTTTGAGTAATGATCTCTCTAAGAAAGAATGCCGTCTTGTTAGGTTATGGTCAGCGTGTTTTAATATTTCAATTGTATCTACATCATCTTTTCTGCATTGTAATGCAATAGTTCCTTGTCCAACCGCTGGCACAATAGGAAGCCTAACAGTAGTACGACTAATACTAAGTGCTTGCAACCCTGCTTCAGCTAACACAAGAGCATCGTATTCTCCAGCATCTAATTTTGCTAGTCGTGTATCGATATTGCCTCTAATGTGTTTAATTTTTACATTTAAATGTCCGTACAAGTCTGTAAGTTGTTTTGTTCTTCGTGGACTAGATGTTCCAATTGTAAATCCGTTAAATACTTTTCCTAAAATTACATCATAAGGAGAACTGCGTTCTAAGTATGCGCCGACTATTAAATTGGGATGTTCAATGTCACCAGGCATATCTTTTAAGCTATGTACTGCAACATCAATTTCATTATTAACTAATGCAGTTTCTATTGCACTACAGAATACACCTTTACCGCCAATTTCGTGAATTGGAACATCAGGATTTAAATCTCCTAAAGTTTTAATAATGACTATTTTAGTATCAACTGGCAATTTATTACATGCACGAGTTGCATATGCTAATGCAAGGTCACTACCTCTAACACCTACTCGTATCATGTCCACCTCGCATTATTCAAACTTCCTTCTAACTGTCTTAACAAAATGTTTTACATTGTCTGTAGGAGTAGTTTTTGTAATTCCGTGACCTAAACCGCATACCCACCCAGTAGTAGTACTTACTGTGTCTAACCATTTGTCAAGTTCATAATGAAATTCTGCTGTGTCTAATAGCAAGTGCGATTCGTCAAAGTTGCCTTGTACATAACCTGTTGCTTTTTTTAAAGTCTTGTTTAAATCTACACTGCTATCAATACCAATTCCGTCAAACTCTAATTTCATTACTTTAGGTAAACTGTTTTTAGGAGTACCGCGCATATAATAACCAACGTTGCCGATAGACGCAATTGATTCTAGCATAGGCAAATATGTTTTATCATAATAGTTTTTAGAAATATTTTCTAGCCCACTGTCAAGAATCATTACTTGATCTGCACCGGCTAGTTTTTGTGCTCGAATGCTATCCTGTAGTAATGGAATAATTACTTTTTTAAGATACATCGTTTTAAATTCGTTGCTTGCTTTATTAGCACCTAGTGCATAGTTAAGTAAACTCCAAGGACCGCCTACAAAGCCAATTAGACTTTTACTCTTTAGTAGCATATCTCGAGTTGCTTCTAGAGCATTACTTTGAAATTTAATATGATTTAGTGCTTTGTCGACGTCGGCATATTGTTCCCAATTGTCTTCGCTAAGATGTATATCAAACTTAGGACCAGGATCAAACTTCATTGGCAGCCCTAATCCTTCTAGGTGCCAAAGAATGTCACTAAACAAGATAGCAATGTCAAAGTCAAACTCGTTAATAGGTAACATTGCAACCTCAGCAGCAACTCTAGGAAGTTTGCACATTTGTTCAAATGTCCATTGTTCTTTTAATGCCATATATGAAGGTTGATACCTTCCAGCTTGTCTCATCATCCAAATTGGAGGACATGATTGTTCTACTCTGTTTAGCGCATTAATAAATTTTGTATTTGTCATTCTATAATATCAATATCGTTTTCGTAACTTGTAAAGCCGTTTTCTTTTACTACTTTCATTACATGATTAACTCTTCCGACTAGTTCGTCCTTGTGAGAGATAAGATAAACATTCTTGTCACCTTCTCTACCCATCTTTTTAAGAACACTTAGAGAATTTTCAACACCTGCGGTATCCATACCACTGTCAATAAGCTCGTCAATAAACATCAAGTTAATCTTTTGATATAAACTCTCCCATACATCTCTAAATGCAAAGCTCATACCAAGTATAAGCCTGTTGCGCTCGCCTCTTGATAAGTTATCAAAATCTAAATCTTGACCAAGTTGCGTAATTTCAACAGCTAAATCATTTTGGAATACAACTTGATGCGGCAATCCTAGTTTGTCAAGATAGTAAGACAATCTATTGTTAAGATACATTAAGTTTTGATCGATAATCTTCTTACGGATAAAACTATCTTTGTTTGTTAGCAACTTGAGCAAGAAGTCTTGGTGTTCTTTATAATCAGTAAGTGTATTAACTGACGACCAATCAATATCTTGCATTGCTGCATCGTTTAATTCGTCAATTTGTGATTGATATGGATCAGTGTCATTTTCTTTATTTGCTAGTGCTTGCTTTAAGCTATCAACATTTTGTCTATGGTCGTACGCTTCTTTTGCACTGTCATAAAACGTAGTAGGTTTACCATTGATGTCACCAATCTCTTCAAGTCCTTTTACAACATCATTTACTTTAACAGTAATTTCTGATTGATATGCAATAGCATCAGCTAGTTCTTTACTTTTGCGTAAAGAAATTTCTGCTTTTTTGTCTGCATGCAGTTCTTGACCACATGTGTAACAAGTAGCATCATCGAGATCTGTAATGTCTTTATTTGCCTTTTTAACACTATTATCTGCACGTACTAGTGCTGGTTCTAATGTGCTTAATTCTTTTTTAAGAGCCAAAATAGCATTGTTATGCTGTGTCCAGTTTGAAAGTGTTTCGTGAGCATCTAATTCTGCATTAATATCTACTTTTTCTAGTTCAGTAATGCCTTTTTGTAGTTTAACACAGTCTTGATCCTTTTTAGAAAGCCAAGCCCGTTGTGTTCTGCCTAAACTATCAATAGTTGTTTGTATCTTTTCGTTTGCACTCTGAATAGCGTTAATTTTTAATGTTTCTTCAGTGATTGCATCTTTAGTTTGCTTAGATTTCTCTTTAAGAGCATCTGCTTTTTCACTTAAGATAGTAATACCTAATAACTGTTCGATGATAGCACGTTGGTCATTCTGTCTCATTGACAAAAACGGTTCAGTATATGTGTTTAGTGCAACAATATGCTTAAACATGTCGTGACTCATATCTAATAAGTCATTAATGAACTCTTGTGTCTTGCGACTATCACCTTGTGACTCGTCTGTCATTTCTTGTTCTTGTTCATCAACAAAAAACTTTAATAGATTAGGACCACGACCGCGCTCAACACGATAGTCAACGCCATTCTTTTCAAAGTGCAGTGTAACTAACATGCCTTTGCTATTGGTTTTATTAATTAAATTATTAGCTCTGATATTTGTAAGTGCTTTACCGTATAATGCATATGATAACGCATTGATGATAGTAGTTTTACCAGTGCCATTGCGTGATCCACTATCATCACCACCTTGATCTAGGTTTTCACCTAGTACAAGCGTTAGTTGTTCACGGTTAAAGTTCACTGCTTGAGTTTGATTGCCCACGCTCATGAAATTGCGTACTGTTAGATCTTTAATTTTTATCATAGTTCGTTATAAATGTCCAATAGCATCTTCTTATTGAAGCTGTCTGAGTCAATTGCGGCAATTTCGCCAGCAACAATTTGATCAACACTTTCAAATTGTGCAATGTTTAGTTCTGTACTAATTTCTTCTAATGACTTCTGAGGAATTAAGCTAATTTCACGACAATTATAGTTATTAATGAATGTTTCTTTAATAAAACTAGCTTCTTCATAACTAATTGGCAAGTCTAAGTTAACCCGCAGGTACATATTAGGTTTAATAAACGAATCGGCTTCGTCAATTAGTCGACTTAGTTTAATTGTACGATACTTAGGACATTGTGGCCAATCAATATACTCTGGCGCCTTGTCATTTTCTCGATCAAGTATCATCATACCACGATCGTCATCCCATGCATCGGCATAGTTATGTGGAAATGCATTACCTAAGTAGTGTACAACACCTTGTTGCTGACGTTTGTGGAAGTGTCCACTGAACACATACGATTGATTAGCGAAATCTTCTGCTCTAAGCTCTCCGTGGTCGGGCATTTGTACCATAGCATTCATATAAAAGCTAGGAAGTTCAAAGTGTCCGAATACATACTTGCTTTTTAGATTACGAAGTTTCTTCCATTCGTCACCTACAAGCCAAGGCACAATAGTAACGTCTTCAATTGTGGTAATTTCGTCAATAAATGTAATACCTGGAATGTGTTTAGCAAATGCTGTACTATTAACATCACGCTTGTCCTTGTAGTACAAGTCGTGATTGCCATCAAAGAAGAAAAACTGCTCAAAAGCAGCACCTAGCTTCTCCATACATCGAACAGTGGCGTCCATAGTAGTTAAATTTAAACTATTTCTATTGTGATGCCAATCTCCACAGAAAATACCAGTTTCGCAACCGGCATCTTGTGCTTGTTTGATGTACCAATCAATAAAATCTTCACAATCTTGATTGTGTACCTTACTATTACCTTTTAAACCAAAGTGTATGTCTGTAAAGACTGCTGCCTTTTTAAACAAGAGTAGTTCTCCATAAATTTATATACTTTTATAGTATACATGTTATTTCAATTGATGTCAAGTGATTATTTTTTTACTGCATCTGCTTCTCGTTTAAGAGCTGCTTCCCATTCACCTGCATTTTGTCTAGTATAGCTAGGATTCATGTCATTCATTTCGAGAATATCATCACGAATGTTTTGCGCACGTTTTTCAATGTTGATAACACGAACAAAACTGTTAGTTACGGCAGCAGTGTAGTATGCAAATGGGTTCTGTGATTTAGATTCGTCAAACTGTAGTCCGATCTGCGACAGTTGCAGAATCGCTTGACCTTTCATCTCGTCATTGTAAGTATATCCTCGGACATTGCCTCTAGTAGCATAACGATCGACTAGTTTTAGCCACATCATAGCAAGTTTATTAGTAGCTTTGCCGCCAATAAGTGTAAAGTTTCCATTATCCATGCCGCCTTCCCAATGACTCTTGCCGACACACATCAACTCACCGTCGTCGTCGAACTTATAATGTTTAAACGGAGGAAAGTTTAATTTAACCTTGTGGTCTGCAACTGTTTTTGGAGTCTTTTTACGGCCTTGCTCATCTGGTATGTGATCAAACGTCATAACACGAAAAATTAATTCGTTTTTTTCCATTTTACGATAGTCTATCTCACACTCTGCAAGTTTAATCTTTTGTCCAGCTAGCTTTCGTGAATCAAAATCAATATGTTGTAATCGTTTTGCTTTATTTCGTTTAGCTTCGGCAATAGTTCTAATGTTAATCTTATCAATACTTGGCAAAATAATGTCAAATTGATTATATTCGGGGTCAACAAAGCTACAGAATGTGCTTTTTGACTTGTGTATTTCTTTAAGAATATCTTTATTATTTAAATAATTAATCTTTCTGGCCATGGTAGGTCTCCTCTTACATATATTATAATATACATACATTAAAAAGTCAACTAAATAATGTATATAGGAGACAATTATTATGCCAAACTTTAATCCGGGCGGATCAGTTGGAACATCATTTAGTCAAGCTGCGCAATCTCAGGCTAGAAACTCAATTAGCCCGTCTACATCGGTTAGCAACTTATTAGGCAGTGCCGCAAACTTTGGGCAAGGATTAATAGGGCAAGCTGGTGATGCTATAAAGGGCATTGCCGAGGATGTGTTTACTGCTAGTAACTTTATGAGTTTATTACGAGGCGGCGGCCTACCTAAATTTGGTATGCCTACTGGTGCTGGGTTTAGTGATGTTAGTTGGAAAGGCACCGACAATGATGATTGGCGTGTTAGGCTTTCTTTACCGCAAAGCTTGGGGTTAACAGGTGAAATTAAAGAAGCCTTAGGTAGAACAAACGGAATGATTTTTCCTTATACTCCTAGTATTATTATGCAACATAGTGCAAATTATGGTGCAGTTAAACCTACTCATAGTAACTATCCGTTTCCGGTTTACCAAAATAGTCAACCAGATAATATTCAAATTAGTGGAGACTTTGTAATTGAAAGTGAAGAAGAGGGCATTTATTGGGTTGCAATGGTGCATTATTTAAGGTCAGTCACAAAAATGTCCTACGGTAATACAAGTAATCAAGGTAGTCCGCCACCGGTAGTACAACTTAACGGGTATGGTGATTATGTTTTTAAAAACGTGCCTGTAGTAGTACAGACATTTACATGCGACATGAGTCCGGAAGTAGATTATATTTATGTACCAAAATTAGATACTTGGGCACCTACAAAGTCTATGGTGTCTGTGACACTAATGCCAACTTACAGTAGACGGGCCGTACAACAATTTAGTTTAGACAAATTTGTCAATGGCAGTTATGCTTCAGGCAGTGATGGTCCGGGGTTCATCTAATGGCATCATATAACGGAACTAGTCCTTGGGCTAATACACCTTCACAAAATGGTCAATATCTTGGTATATTAAAAATTCGTCCAATTCCTGCAGAAGCAGACGATGTGCTTATCACTATTCAACCACAGTATACTCATCGTCCTGACTTGTTAGCTTTTGACTTATATGGCAATAAAGACTTATGGTGGGTATTTGCCCAACGAAATATGGAAAAAATTAAAGATCCTATTTTTGATTTAGTACCGGGTTTAGATATATTTGTACCTAAAGGCGATGCATTGACTAGAACACTAGGAGTATAAGATGTTATCCCCAACTATTCAAAACTTAAAAGATCGATTAGCAGCAGTTGGACAAAATGCTGTTACTAACACAGTAAGTCAAATTGCTCAAAGTGCAAATATCTCAGTTGATGGCATAGCAGATAGTATTAATGGATCTGTACAAGAAGTAACAAGCGCAACTGTTGATCTAGCAAATAGTTTGAATGGTCTCACAGGGCCAGGAATAGGAAACAGTATTGTTGGTAATATTGCAAATGGTATAGGCAATAAACTTGCTAGTGAAATCAAAGGCGGCATTGGCGGATTCTTAGGAGCAGCGTTCGGCGGCGGATTCGGATCAAATTTTGGAGGATCAAGCATTGCTCCAAATCCCTTAGAACAATTTGCAAGTTTTAATTATATTTTTACTTTAGGATGTTTAGACAACTACGAGTTAGCATTTCCGGATTTAACTTATAGACGCAAAGATCCTAGTACTGTGATACTACGAAGTGGCGGAGGCCCAACACCTAACAGTGCAACTGCGTATGAAACTTCTGGCAAGACGGAATATTTTATAGATGATGTAGAGATAGAAACAATCGTTGCCGGCAACGCAGGTTCTCGATCTACAAATGCTACTAGTATTAATTTTAAAGTGTCAGAACCTTATAGTATGGGGTTATTCTTGCAAGCATTGCAAGTTTCGGCTATTCGTTCAGGACATGCAAATTATATCGAAGCACCGTTTTTGTTAACTGTTGAATTTAAAGGTTATGATGACGCAGGAAATTATATTCATGCTAGTAATTTACGCAGAATGTTTCCATTAAAGCTTGTTAATGTTGAGTTTGAAGTCTCAGAAGGTGGTAGTGAATATACTGTACAAGCAATTCCTTATCAAGAAATTGGATTAACTGATGAAACTCAGAATACTCATACTGACATAAGTTTTTCAGGAGCAACTGTTGCTGAAATGTTACAAACTGGAGCAAATAGTTTAACAGCAGCACTAAACAATAGAGAACTAGTAACACAGGAATCTGGTAGAGTAGAAAAAGGAAATCAGTATGTTATAATGTTTCCTAACACATCTTCGTCAGCTGAAGAATCTAGTCAGTTTATGCAAGGCCAACCTGCACAAGAAGATGACACTGCTACTAAACGAGTATTTACAGAAGAAGAAATTCGTACATATTATATTTCTGCCACAGGAGACACTACTGGTGCAGTACCTGCAGACTTTGCAGCTGAAATAGAAAATAATAACGGTATATCACTTAAAAGATCAGAAATTGGCGAAAACATTAGAGAATATGCCGAAAACTTAGAAAATATAAACAAGATTGGCCAATCTAAGATTATTGATGCAAATACCGATGGTGGCACACAAGGTTTTCAAACCGAATCTAATGCCGAGAACGAAGATAGCAGAGGCGAAATTAATTGTTGTTTGGTAAATCTAACAGGAGATGTTAGGCAAGCTACATATTCATCTGGTAAAAAAATTCAAAGTATGATTGAAGATATTATAATTACTAGTGAATATGGTAGAGACATGCCTAAATCTATTCCTGACGGCAATGGAATGATAAAATGGTTTAGAATACAGTCCCAAGTTTTTAATTCTGATGCTAGTCCAGAAGTTGTGGCACAAACTGGAACACCGTCGAGAATTTTTGTTTATCGGGTTGTACCTTATCTAGTACATCTAAGTAAATTTCAATCTCCTAGTGAAAGTAGTCCAGGAATTCCTCAATTAAAACAGCAAGCAGTGAAAGAGTACAATTATATCTATACTGGTCTAAACAAAGATGTTCTTAATTTTGATATTAAGTTTAACGCTGCATTTTTTACTTCAATTGCAGGCGACTTAGGTCAAGCAGGCCTTAATAGTAAAGTAGCAGTCGACCAAGAAACTGTAGCAACAGGAGAAAATGCATCTCCGAGTACTAATCAAAGCAACATTGATGCAACTGACCTTGGAAGAGTTCTTTCTAAGATTGCCGGTCCTAATATGTTAGACGGAGGTATAGGTGCATTAAGTCCTGAATCAAGAGTAGCACGAGATTTTAATGAAGCATTAGTGAACAGCCCAGTTGACTTAATTGCAGTTGATTTAGAAATTATGGGAGATCCGTATTTTATCGCAGATAGCGGAATGGGCAATTATAATGCACTACAAGTTCCGGGCATACTAAATATTACCGGCGACGGTACTATGAATTACGAAAATGGCGAAGTTGATATTAAGCTTAACTTTAGGACCCCGCTAGATTATGGTGCAGACGGATATATGGAATTTCCAGGCGGCGGTTCAAAACCGGTAGCACAGTTTAGTGGATTATATCAAGTACTATTTTGCAGAAACAGTTTTAGCGGCGGCCAATTTACACAAACATTACAAACAATACGCAGACAACGACAAGACAGTAACATAACAGTGCCTGCAGCATCTCCTTTAGTTAATACTGATACAACTGGTGGACAAATGGTAGACACACCGGCGAATGAAGCAACACCACGAGGCGCTGCAACTCAAATACAATCAACTGATGCTGAAGTTACAGCCTTTGATAAATCTATAGGCGGCGGCGGCAGGTGGCAAAGAACTGCTAGTAGACCTATGCCTATTAGACCGGGACAAACCTCAGGACCATTTTAAGGAATAACCAATGGCAGCTAACGAAGAAACAAGAACCCCAGAACCTGCACCAAAAGCGAGTTCGTTTGACGGCCCAGGCCCGTTTAGAGCAATAGTAAAAGGGCACTTGGACAGCGAATACATGGGAAGATTAGAAGTTGAATTACTAAAATATTCAACTGAAGGTAATACTACAAACGCAAGTGGCGAAAAGGTTATCGTAAGCTATCTAAGTCCGTTTTACGGCACAACTCCGCTCGCAGGCACAAGTGAAAATGACGGATTTGATTATGCTCAAAAAAGTTATGGAATGTGGGCAGTGCCACCGGATGTTGATTCAGAAGTATTAGTTATTTTTGCAGAAGGAAACAAGAGTCAAGGATTTTGGATAGGATGTATTCCAAAGAAATTTATGAATTTTATGCTTCCGGGCAATGCTAGTACAAAAAATAACACAGTCGATCAAGCAAAAATATTGCCAGTTAGTGAATATAATAAAAAAGTTGAAACCGGATCAGGAAATCAGCCTACTACATTTTTAAAACCAGTTAACACTGATGCACAGGCTATTTTAGAACGTGCAGGATTACTAAATGATCAAATAAGAGGAACTACTACATCAAGTGCTAGGCGCGAAGTACCTAGTATGGTATTCGGCATGAGTACTCCGGGGCCATTAGATCGTCGTCCAGGCAAACCAACTGTAACGATAGGTAGTACAAATTCACAAATATCTCGACCTGCTTCAAGATTAACTGGGTCTTCGTTTGTAATGGATGACGGTGATCCTAGCTCATTTAGAAAAGGCCCAGCAGCAACTACGCCTAGTGTATACGCTTCATTAGCTGACGGCGGCGATCCTATGCTCCCGGCTAATGAATTGCTAAGGTTAAAAACACGCACCGGCCATCAAATATTATTACACAACACAGAAGATTTAATATACATTGCACATGGTAGTGGACAGAGTTGGGTAGAAATGACAGCGCAAGGCACTATTGAAGTGTATTCAAAAGGTAATATGAGTTTCCATTCAGACGAAGATATAAACTTTGACGCTGGAAAAAATATTAATTTAAAAGCCGGCGCAGATATAAACATAATTGCTGCTAATCAAATGGCAACTCAAACTGGAGCAAATTGGGATGTCAGTGTAGGAGCAGACGGTAGGCTAACATGCGGCGGCACAAGTAATATTGCAAGTGCAGGACATAGGGAAACAGCAGGAACTATTAATATGAATAGTGGCGGCGCAGCGGCTGCTACAGCTAGTGCAGCAGCAGACCCTTCAGTTGTTCCTGCCGGATCAGGGAGCGAAACAAGTAGTGATGCAGTTGCACAAGAAGACACATTTGGAGCCTGTGTAGCTAGCGAAGCTTCAGGGGCATCTAATGTTGACGAACCTGGAGATGGACTAACTGATGCTGAAAGAAGTGCAGGCGCAGGTGCAACAATAACAGGACCATCTAGGTCAGGCCCACAATAATAAGGTAAATATAGTATGAGTACATTAGAAAAAAAGTTATATAAAGAGATTACTGTAAAAGGCAATACTCGTCCTGATTATGGAATTGGCGAAAAAACTTATAATGGCTTTTCTACAGTTAATCCTGATAGTATTGGATTTAAACTTTACGACATACAGCTCGTAAAACAAGATATTATTAACCATTTTCATATCAGGCAAGGGGAACTACTTAGCAATCCTAGTTTTGGTACAATTATATGGGACATATTATATGAACCGTTAACTGAAACTCTTAAAGAAATAATTGCAAATAACGTAACATCTATTGTTAACTATGATCCAAGAGTTAATGTTACTGAAATTACAGTTGATCAATACGAGAGCGGATTGCAAATAGATACTACATTAGTATTTTTACCCTATAATATTGCTGAGAGTATGCGATTAACATTTGATCAAAATAACGGGTTCTTAGCCAACTAATTATATATGTAGTTTATTCATTTGAATAAATACTGTATAGTTAAGAGGAAAGCAAATCCATGTCAAGCACAGACAGACAAAACCGTTTATTAGTAGCAGAAGATTGGAAGCGTATCTATCAGAGTTATAGAAACGCAGATTTTAAATCATATGATTTCGACAATTTACGTCGAACAATGATCAATTATATTCGTCAAAATTATCCAGAAGATTTTAACGACTATATCGAAAGTTCAGAGTACCTTGCACTTATTGACCTAATTGCTTTCCTAGGGCAAAACATTGCATTCCGTACTGATTTAAACGCTAGAGAAAACTTTTTAGAGCTTGCAGAACGCAGAGAATCAGTTCTACGCCTTGCCCGTATGCTGTCTTATAATCCTAAACGCAATCAGGCAGCAAATGGTTTATTAAAAATTGATGCAGTAAATACATCTGAGGGTGTTAGAGATTCAAATAATATCAACTTAGAAAATCAGTCCATTGTATGGAATGATCCAAGTAACCCTAATTGGCAAGAACAGTTTACAAAGATATTAAACGCAGCTCTTCCTGTTAATTCTAATATAGGCCGCCCGGCCAAAAAAGATACTGTTGCAGGAGTTCCGACAGAACAATATAGATTAAACAGTGCTAATTCTGAAGTGCCTGTATACGGATTTAATAAATCAATTAGTGGATCAACTACTAAATTTGAAATTGTATCTACAGATGTTGACAGTGGTGAAATTAAAGAAGAAGCACCTTTTCCAGGTAACAACTTTGCGTTCTTATATAGAAATGATGGGCGCGGCCCTGCTAGTTCTAATACAGGTTATTTTTGCCGGTTTACACAAGGTACATTAGACCAAGGTGCATTTGTAGTTAATAGTCCTAGTACTAACCAAGTTGTTGCTATTGACGCAACTAATATTAATAATTCAGATGTTTGGCTTTACAAAACTGATAATTTTGGAATAGAAGAAGAGCTATGGTCCAAAGTTGATGCAGTAGAAGGCAATAATGTAATTTATAATAGTCTAAGTAAGAGTATTAGAAATATTTATAGTGTCTTAACACGAGCAAATGATAGAATTAGTTTAATATTTTCTGATGGCACTTTTGGTAATTTACCACAGGGTAATTTTAAAACATATTATAGAACAAGTAAAAATCAACGCTTGGTTATTGAACCTGCAGATATGCGCGGCGTAAGTATTAAAGTTCCTTATATTAGTAAAGTAGGCAAAATTGAACAGATTACAATAACTTTCCGTTTGCAATATACTGTCGATAATGCTAGTATTAGCGAATCAAATGATAGTATTAAGCGTAATGCACCGGCAACATACTATACACAAAATAGAATGATAACTGCTGAAGATTATCAAATTGCACCTTTAGGTATTAGCCAAGAAATTATCAAAGTAAAGAGTGTAAACAGAACATCAAGTGGAATTAGTCGCTATTTAGATTTAATAGATGCAACTGGCAAATATTCTAAGACCAATTTATTTGGCACTGACGGAATTATAACAAAACAGTTTTTAACTCCAAAAGTAAATTTTAATTTTGTTACAAAAACAGATATAGAAGGTACAATTGCAAATGTAATTGAGCGCATACTTAAAGATAAAATAGTAAAAAATTATTATTACAACAGTTTTCCTAAGACTTTAGTAAGTGATTTAGGAGTAACCTGGAATAGTGAAACTATTGATACTAATCAAAATACAGGGTATTTTACTAATACTGTTGGCACTCGTTCACAACTAGGTAGATTTACTGCAAGTACTTTAAAATTATTAAAAGCAGGAACACTTGTAAAATTTACTGCTCCTGCAGGAAAATATTTTCAAAGTAAAAACAATAATGCACTAATAACAGGTACTCCTGATGTTGCAGGTGCTGTAACATATAAATGGACTAAAATTGTTAGTGTAATCGGCGATGGGTCTGTCACAAATGAAGACGGCACTGGACCTGTTATTCTTAATGATAATATTCCAGCAGGATCTAAACTCGCAGAAATTATTCCACGGTTATCCACAGAATTAGAACAAGCAGTGTCTTTACAATTAGTTGATCAAATATTTGCATACAATGCATTTGGGTTAAGATTTGACACTAATATAGGCGAATGGAGATTAATAACTGGCAATAACTTAAATGTCAATGGTGCATTTAGTATAGGTAAAACTGGTGACTCGACTAATCAACAACTGGATGCAAGTTGGTTACTATTATTTGAAACTAACGGAGAAACATACACAATTACTTATAGAGGTAGTAGGTATGTATTTGAAAGTGCAGAAGAAATTAGATTCTACTTTGATAGTTCAGATAAAATTTACAATAATAGAACTGGTAAAATCATCAAAGACAAAATATCAGTATTAAATATTAATAATCGACCCGATTCAACTAGCCCATTTACAGTTGACTTTGACTGGGAAATTGTTGAAGAATACAGAGATACTGAAGGGTATGTAGACAGTAGTAAAATTCAAGTTAGTTTCTTTGATGAAGATGACGACGGCGTAGTTGACAATCCTGAACTATTTGAAGAAATTGTTAACGAATCTGCAAATATATTAAAAAAATATGTATTTCAATTAAAAACAACTACAATTGACGGCGTTGAAGAATACAATTATATTGCAACACAGTCACCTACTGATCTCGGGCGTTATAGCTTTATTACTAGTACAGGGAGTATACAAGTTGTTACATCTACAGACGACTTAACTGATACTTCTGAGTATGATAATGGACAAATATTTTACTTTATAAGAGAAGATTTATTCCAAGTCTTAAATAAAACATCAGGCAATCTTATTACTTCGCAAAATTACCGTGCTAAAGTAGGGCGTGATAATCTTAAATTTCACTATGTTCACGCAGCGGACGAAAGCACAAGAATTGATCCAAGTGTTAGTAATATTGTAGATGTTTATTTATTAACTAAGACATATGATGATGCGTTTAGATTATATATTAACGGAACAACTGCTACAAAACCGTTAGCACCTAGTAGTGACGCACTATATTTAAGTTACGGTCAAAAGCTTAATAATATTAAATCAATTAGTGATGAAATTATATACCATCCAGTTAAATATAAAGTAATGTTTGGTGATAATGCTGATTCAGATCTTCAAGCAACATTTAAAATTGTAAAAAATCCAGATATTGTGATAAATGATAATGAAATTAAAACTAGAGTGATTGCTGCAATTAATGAATTTTTTGCACTTGAAAACTGGGAGTTTGGCGAGTCATTTTATTTTACAGAACTAAGCACATATGTTATGCAACAACTTTCGCCTAGCTTAGTAACATTTGTAATTGTTCCGACTCAAGTAAACAGCACATTTGGTAGTTTGTTTGAAATAAAATCTGAATCAGATGAAATTTTTATAAGCAGTTCAACTGTTAATAATGTTGAATTAATTGATAGTGTAACAGCTACAAGACTACGATCAAGTGGATCAATTGTTACTGATGCAACATCAGTAAATGCAGGAATACAAAGTAGCGGGTTATCTACAACCGGAGGGACTTATTAATAATGTCTTACGATGACAATCAAAACGAACAACCATTACCAAATGGTAGTGATAGTAAACGAAAAAGTGAATCCTTCCTTCCAAGATTTTTTAGAACTATTCCTAACAAGAAATTTTTAAACAGTACACTTGATCAATTAATACAGCCAGGTGTTGTAGAAAAGTTAAACGGATATATTGGCAGACAATCTTCTAAAGCATTTACAGCTAAGGACAATTACATTGGCGATGTATCACCTGACAGATTTAATTACCAGTTAGAACCAGCAGCAGTTATCAAAGACAATCTTGACAATGTTACTTTTTACAAAGATTACAATGACTTTGTAAATCAATTAAACAATTTTGACAAAACAAATAACAATCATAGTACATTTAATCAACAAGAATTTTACGCCTGGAACCCTAGTATTGATTGGGACAAGTTTAGCAACTTCCGTGAATACTATTGGTTGCCGTTAGGACCTCAGAATATTGGCATTGCTGGAAATACAGTTGATGTTGAAAGTACATATACAGTTCGTGTCGGCGACAATGATGATAATAATACATATATTTTTAGTCCAGACGGTTTAACAAATAATCCTACAATTACTCTTTATAGAGGAATTACATATAAGTTTGATATTGATACACCAAACTTGCCATTTACTATTAAGACTAAGAAAACTCTTGAAGAAGGATTTGATCTAGATAGTTCTAGTATACTTGTACAAGAAGGTGTTAGTATACAAGGTTTAGAAAAAGGTATTAGTACTTTACAACTAAGCACAGATACTCCTGATGTATTATACTATGTAGCAGCAAACGATTTAGAAGCAAGTGGTGTTATTATTATAAAAGATATTAGCGAAGCTACATTTATCGATGTTGACAAGGAAATTGTTGGTAAGAAAACTTACAAAAGTAGTAACGGTATCGAATTATCAAACGGTATGAAGGTAGAATTTACAGGCATCGTAGTTCCTGAAATGTACGAAAACAATACATTCTATATTGAAGGTGTCGGCGACAAAATTAAATTAATTCCAGAAACTAGTTTAAATGTGCCTACAACTTTTACTACAGACATTGATGTAGAATTCGATGCTCAGGGATTTGATAGATTGCCCTATAGTAAAGCAATTGGGTATCCTAAAGACAAAGATTATATTGTAATTAATCGTGCAAGTGTAGATGGTAATTTATGGAGTCGTTATAACCGCTGGTTCCACAAAGATGTTATTGAAGCAAGTGCAGCAGCTAATGGACAAATAGTCGAAATTGATCAATTACAGCGTGCAAAGCGTTCTATTATTGAATTTGAAGCAAATATAAAATTAAATAATTTTGGTACTTTTGCTAAAACAGATGTTGACTTAGTTGATAATTTTACAACTGATGCATTTTCGACTATTGAAGGATCGCAAGGTTATAATGTTGACGGTGTTGATTTAGTTGATGGCATGCGTATTATGTTTACTAAAGATACTGATACCTTAGTAGCAGGCAGAATATTTAAAGTTAAGTTTATTAAATTTAATGATCTAGCCATTGAAGTAGATCAAAATGTAAGACAAATTACATTACTACCAGAAACTGATTCAATTCCAAAAACTAATGAAGTAGTTTTAGTATTAGATGGCACATTTTATAAAGGTAAAATGTTATACTATACAGGAACTCAGTGGGACCTTACACAAGATAAAAATAAAGCAAATCAGCCTCCGTTATTTGATATTTTTGATACTAATGGTAATTCTTATTCTGATACATCAGTTTATGAATCTTCGACATTTACTGGAAATAAGTTGTTTAGTTATAAGCCTGGAACAGGAACTGCTGTTGACAGTGAATTAGGATTTGCTATTTCTTATAGAAGTATTAACAATGTTGGCGACATTGTATTTGATTTTAATCTATTAAGTGATTCTTTTACATACACATCTATGAACGAATCCTTTACTAAAAAATCAGATATTGGATTTTTAAGAAAGTATTCGACTATTGATACTCATACTACAGTGTCAGGTTGGAAAAAAGTTAGTACGCCTAGTGAACAATTAGTAATTAGGCAGTATGTATTTGATAATACTATTACTGGATTTGAAATTGATGTTTACGATAATAGTGGCTTACTGACAGATTTATGGACAAGAGTTTACCTAAATAATAAACTACAGTTTAAAGATAAAGATTATACAATTACTAATAACATTAATAACACTGCAATTATAACATTTGTTAATGACCTTACTTTAAATGATGTAGTGCTTATTAAAACTCGTTCTGGAACAGTTAAAAATGAAAACGGATATTATGAAATTCCAGGTTCATTGGAAAGAAATCCATCTAATGAAAATATTACAGAATTTACATTAGGCGAAGTTAATGACCATGTCGCTACAATCATAGAACAAACTGATAATTTTGCTGGTATATATCCTGGAACAAGTAATTTGCGCGACCTCGGTAATGTTACTGGTTTCGGCCGCAGATTTGTCCAACACAGTTCGCCAATGAATCTAGCGTTGTACCATACATTGGATAATAATGCAAATGTTATTAAAAGCTTAAAATTTGCAATGACAGAGTATTCTACATTTAAAAGATTATTCTTACAATTATCAGAAGAGCTTGAACTTAATGGCAGTATTAAATCTCAAGTAGATACAATTTTATTAGAAATTAACAAAGACAAGATAACCTCACAACCATTTTATTTTAGTGATATGGTCCCTACAGGTGCAACTAGAAAATTAACTTCTGTAGTAATTGATGCAGACGAAGTTTATTTTCCACTGTCTGATGTGTTTACAATGACTGCACCGTCAAGAGTTGCAGTACAAGTATATATTAATGGTGTTCAGTTAGTACACGGTAGAGATTATACATTTAACAGTAATGGATATGCAATAGTAACAGCAACTAAAGAAGCAGATGACGTAATTGAAATATTTGAATATGAAACTACTAATGGTAGTTTTGTTCCACCTACACCTAGTAAATTAGGATTATACCCTGCATACGAACCTGTAAAATATTTAGATAATACATACCAAATACCTACAGATGTTGTCCAAGGACATGACGGTAGTAAAATTGTTGCTTTTGGTGACTTCCGTGATGACTTATTACTTGAATTAGAAAAACGAATCTTTAATAATATTAAAGTTACATATGATACTACTTTATTAGATGTACATGATTTAATTGGTGGAACCAACAGAAATACACAAGTGTCTAAACGACACATTGATAGAGTAATGTTAGCTGACTTTATACAATGGTCAAAGTTAATTGATCAAGATTATACATTACATAATTTCTTTGAAAGATCAAATCCATTTACGTTTAACTATGTAGGTAGCACAGGACCAACTGGTGCTGCAACTCCGGGATTTTGGAGAGAAATATACAAGCAAGCTTTTGATACTGATCGTCCTCATACACATCCTTGGGAAATGCTTGGATTTAGTATTATGCCAACTTGGTGGGAATCACAGTATGGCCCTGCTCCTTATACTAAAGAAAACTTAATTTTATGGCAAGATCTTGAAGCTGGTATTGTAAAACAGCCAGGTGCAAAATATAAAATTCTTAACAATTATAAACGACCAGGACTATTACGACATATTCCAGCAGACAGTGATGGCAACTTAATATCTCCGCTAGAGGCAGGATATATCAATAATTTTGATAATCAGCTTTTAGACAGAAGCTTTGTATTTGGCGACGGTGCTCCGATTGAAGCTGCTTGGAGAGCAAGCAGTCAATATCCGTTTAGTGTTATTACTGCATTTGCAATTAATAAACCACACACATTATTTGCTACTGGATTTGATAGAATTAATCAAATTCGAAATAATGCTGGAGAATTGGTATATGCTTCTACTAGTACTAGAATAAAAACTTCAGATATTATATTTCCTAATACATACAAAGACACTATTCAAACCTATACAAGTGGCCTTGTAAATTATATTGCAAATTATATGGCAGCTGATGTAACTACTTCATATGACGAATATAAATCAAATGTTACAAATATTAAAAATCAATTAGGATACAAATTAGCCGGATTTACTGATAAAGATAAATTTAGATTAATATTAGATAGTCGTACTCCGTTAAATGAAGGAAACGTTTTTGTTCCGGACGAAAACTATAAAATCTTCTTAAACACAAGTACACCTATTAAAATTGTTTCATACAGTGGTGTAATTGTAGAACGTAGAAGTGACGGCTATGTTGTCAAAGGTTACGACAAAAATAATGCAACATTTAATCATTATCAACCGATAACATCGCAATCAGATCCAACTATTAACATTGGCGGAATAAGTGAAAGTTATTTAACTTGGGAATCTGGCAAACAATATATAGCTAGTCAAAATCTTGAATACCAAGGTTCGTATTATCGTGTAGTTAAAGATTTTGTAAGTAGTCGTGATTTTAATACTGATAACATTACTAAACTTGCATCACTGCCATTGATTGGTGGCCGAGACGCAACTTTAAGAAGAAAGTTTAACAAAAATAATCTACTAGAATCAGACTATGGTCGCTTATTTACTAGTATACAAGATGTAGTTGATTTTTTATTAGGATATGGAGAATACTTAACTGATCAAGGATTTGTATTTGATTATTACGAAGGCGATGCAAGAGTTGTATTAAACTGGCGCCATAGTGTAAATGAATTCTTATTCTGGACAACACAAAACTGGGGCGAAGGAAGTGTTATTACACTAAGTCCAGGAGCAGCGCAGCTCAAATTCCAAACAGAATATTCTATGGTAGACAATATTTTTGATGAGTTTTACGATTATAGCTTACTTAAATCAGACGGCACCAAATTAGTACAAGAATTTTCTACATTAGGACGAACACCTAACGAATTTTTAATCCGTCCGAAGAATACTGCTGATGGCATATTTGCTATTAAACTTCCGTTAGTTCAAAAAGAACATGTTTTATTAATTGATAATAAAACAGTATTTGGTGATGTAATTTATGATACACGACCTGGATACAGACAAGAAAGAGTTAAGGTACTTGGCTACACTACCCAAGAGTGGGACGGCAGTTTAAATGTTCCTGGATTTGTCTATGATGATGCAAACGTGTCTACATGGAAAAGTTGGACTGATTATGCAATAGGAAGTCTTGTAAAGTACAAAGAGTTTTATTACAGTGCTTCTAATAAATTAACTGGAACAGAAACATTTAATTCTCGTGATTGGAATCGATTAGATAAAAAACCAACAGCTGGATTATATGCAAACTTTGAATACAAAACTAACCAGTTTGCTGATTTTTATGACTTAGATTCAGATAACTTTGACACTGAACAACAACGCCTAGCACAACATTTAATTGGTTACCAAAAACGCCAATATCTTGAAAATATTATTAATGACGATGTAAGTCAATATAAATTCTATCAAGGAATGTTACAAGACAAAGGTACTAAAAATGCTTTAACAAAATTATTTGATGTATTAAGTAGTGCTGACAAAGATAGCCTAGACTTTTACGAAGAATGGGGAATTAAAGACGGGCAGTACGGAGCAAGTGACGGATTTACAGAATACGAACTATTATTAGACGAAAGTAAGTTTAGACTTACTCCACAACCTATTGATCTTGTAAATAAAACTACTGGCAAAGAAACTGATTTAGTTTATAGAATACTTCCTTATGAAGTATACCAAAAAACACCAAACTACGATCATAAGCCATTTCCGGAAAAATATGTTAATAACAGTTATGTAAAAGATGCAGGGTATGTAAATCCAGAAGACGTCCGAGGCATTGCTACTTCTTACAACAATATTGCTGATTTTAATTTTGCAGATCTTAAGCAGCATGATTACATATGGGTAGGAAATGACAACCTTGATTGGAATGTGTACAAGCATATTGACTCTGATTATACTGTTGAATCTGTTTCTGCAGGATCGACTACATTTGATTTAACGCTTACTTCAAATGTAAGTGATATAGTTGTCGGTGATGTTATTGGATTGCATAGCTTTACTAATTATGTTGAATATACAGGCCAAGACTCGTCAGCATCATCAACTACTGAACAGTTTGATTTAGAAGGGTTTTATAGAGTTACTGAAGTAAATAAGAACATTATTACTGTTGCAACGACTACTCCACAAACAGAAATTCTAACATGTAACGGATCTATTACGCGGTTTATAAAAGTAAGAACTAATAGCGTGTCTTCAGCTAACACAACCTTACAAACTATTTTAACACCGAGTGATTATGTATGGATCGATAATGTTGGCGATACTGGTAAATGGGCAGTACTTAAAAATGAAAATTCCTTTACAGAACAAGTTCGGTTAACTAAACCGTCTACATCTCCAGACATTACATTCGGCACAGCAATGGGCGTTGATGATAGAAATACAACTTTAATTGTGGGTGCACCGGACGAAGGCGACGGAAAAGTTTATGTATACTTGCGCTCTACTGATTCGTTAAACTTTGTACAAACACAAGTTATAGAACCATTTAAATTTGGCAACGATCTAGAAAGATTTGGCGCAGCAGTTGCAGTTAGTCCAGATGGCAAGTATATAATTGTAGGTTCGCCTAATGCGTCTAATGTAAAAACAAAATACGCAGGAGCATTTGTACCTAGTACTACATACGTTAAAGGCTCTATTGTTTCTAAAGACCAACAGCTATGGAAATCATTAAATGATATTAACGGAGAAGTAGTAAATATTGAGTTTGATAGCTTTAACTCTATTGCACAAGTTGTAGATGCATTAGATATAGAATCATCTTCTACAGAAAATATTCAAACATTACTTACAGGAAATTATGCAATAAACCCAGTAACTGGACTGTTAGCATTTGCAAGTACTCCAGTTGACCACTTACTAGTTAGAGCTCCAAAAGCTCAATATGACGGTAGTGGTATTAACGACCAAATTAAATTAGCTTGGAATCAAACAACTTATGCTAATCAAGACCTAGCGCCGCTTGCATCGCGATCACCGTTTAACGGATCATTTGCCGCGATTGACGGCGCATTTTTAGAACAAACTCACACTATACAAAAGAAAATTGATGTAGTATTATATATTAATGCTGCAACAAATATACCAGATATTGGTAATATTGTACAAACTGAAACTGCAACCGGTATAGTAGATTATATATATACAACGGGCGCCGAAACAATAATATACTTAACCGATGTTAATGGTGTGTTTAGTATTAACGACAGTTTATTTAAAAATGATGGTAACTTTATTGGCGAGTATATTAAACAAAGTCCAATTGATAGCATTAATGCTTCTACAGAGCTAGGCGGCTTTTGGTATATTAATACTCCTAGTTATACTCCTACTGTCCTTACAGAAAATGTAGATCAGGGCCGTGCCCTAGTAGTATACGATGTTATAAGTGACAGTACTGATACTAACCGAGTATTTTTTAATTCGTTAGATTACGCAACATCGGTAGTTAGCAGTCAAAATACATTTAACGCATTTATTGAAAAATTAAGTTTCAACGGTTTACCTGGTCCTGGCGGATCAAATGCAGACTTTTTAAGTGACTTATTTGTAGTCCGTTCTCCTAGTGCAGTTAATCTTGTACAAGGTGATACTATTAATTTATTTGTTAACCAGTTGCCTCAATACGACGACCAAGGCAATCAAAATATTGTTAGAGACTTAACTACTATTGGGTTAACATCTACTGATACAAATAAACTACAAACGGTTTATGATGTATGGGACGGTTATATAAACTTTAACTTTACAAAGTTTGATGCAGCTGGTCAACCGTTTGAACCTAAAATTGGCCAAACTGTTGAAGATTTACAAACAGGCGCAACAGCAGTAGTTACTTTCTATCAAAGAGACGGATTAAACGTAACAATATATGTTAAGAGTGTAACCGGAACTTGGAGTGTTGGAGATATATACGGAGCAAACGCTGAAATTGAATTTAAAGCAATTCCCGGCGACCCTAGTCCAACTTATCAAGCAGATAGAACAATTGGACAAGTGCAATATGTAAGTTTAGGGTTACCGAGCGAAGGCATTGGCAAATTATTAGTATTCCAAGCTTTACAAAATATTCAACTAACACCTACTGCACAATTATTAAATATAGAGTATTGGCTATACACATCTAGATCAGTGTTAGGTATTCCTAGAGGACCTAACGCACCGAGTGCAGCTAATAATGAATGGACACAAATTTATCAAATTACTGCCGAATCAACTGGTAATAGTAGCGGGCTTAATAATGAAGGCCTATATGCCATTTATAACAGAGCAGCGCAAGGCCAATATTCACATGTAGCAAGTTATACTGTGCCGGAAAAGCAAGCTAACTTTAAACTTGGTAGTTCAATAAAAATTACAAAAAATAATGATTTATATCGAGGATTTGTGCATGCAGAAGGATCCAAAACTTCAGATTTACCAGGACGAGTATATTTTATTAAGAATGGCGTCGAAAACGGTATAAATTACAACTGGGATTATGCTAAAAACAAAAACTTCAAAGGCACATTTAACGAAGGCATTTCTTATTATACTAACGATATTGTATATAGAAATAATTTACTTTATGTGTCAAAAACTAATATTGCGCCTGCCGTATTTAATGCCAATGACTGGTCATTAAAAAGTGACTTAGTTGACTATGTTGGATTTTTACCTAACTCGACAGATCTAGAAGTTATAAATGAAATAGGCGCTGATAGCTCAGTATTAGATCAACAATTACTAACAGAATTTGGTTCCGAGTTTGATGTTTCTCAATCAGGCGATGTATTAATAGCTAATGCAATTTATGGCACCGGCAAGCCTAATAAAGTAGTTGTATATAGAAACAGCAACGGCCAATTTAAAAGATCTCAAGAACTACAAGCTCCTGATAAAACTTCAGGATTTGGACATGCTATTGCAATTTCCGATGACGGTACATTAATTACCGTTAGTGCTCCGTTAAATAACGACTATCTTGCAGATCAAGGTGTAGTTTATGTTTATAAACAAGTAAATGGTGTATTTGAATTATCACAAACTTTAAACAGTCCTAATAATGAACGCTCAGAAATGTTTGGCTGGAGATTAGAGTTTGACGGCAAGAAACTACATGTTTCGTCTAAAAATGCAGATACAACTTCTAAAACATATTTTGATAATTTTACAACTGTATTTGATAGCAACTTTACAACATTTACAAGAACTAACGACGATGCAGGCGTAGTATATGTTTATGAAAAAATAGAATTAGAATTATTATTTGCACAAACTATACAAATGCCAGTAACTGATTCGAACAATGATAGTATTATAAACATTGATGAATTTGATAGTGTAAATTATTTCGGAAATAATATTCTTGCTAAAAATAATCACTTATATGTTGGCTTACCAAATAAAACTAATGGTAACTACACTGGTCAAATAATAGATTTATCTATAGATAAAGATGTTTCTATGTGGACAACTCATAGAGCTGCTAAACCGGCAGTTGATATTAATAAAATTAAGAAAATGTTCTTGTATGATACAAAAGAAAAACAATTATTAACATACTTAGATTATATTGATCCGATACAAGGCAAAGTTGCAGGAGTTGCAGAACAAGAGTTAACATTTAAAACTTACTATGATCCTGCGTTATATGATTTATCTTCAACAATTAAAACTACAGTTGATGTAACAAATAGTTGGGGCAGTGAGCATATAGGCGAAGTATGGTGGAATTTGACTAATGCTAAATTCTATAATCCATACCAGGGCGACATAATTTATAGCACTCAAACTTGGAACAAATTATTCCAAGGAAATAGTATTGATGTTTACGAATGGGTAGAAACAGATGTGTTACCAAGTGTATGGGATGCATCAGCTGATACTGAAAATGGATTTGCAAAAGGGTATAGCGGAACAAGTTTATATGGCGATTCTACATATAGTACTAAGCGTAAGTACGATAAAGTTGCTGGAACATTTAAAACACTATACTACTTCTGGGTTAAAAATAAGAAAACTATTCCAGATGTAGAATTTAGAAATATTAATATTACTGATGTTGCTGATTATATTACTGATCCAGTTGCTAAAGGGTATGAATTTGCTGGACTAGTTAGTTCGAGTAGTTTTGCACTTTATAATGTTGAAAAATTTATTAAAGGCACAGACGTTGCTCTTAGTGCTCAGTTCTGGACGATAGAAAATCAAGATCAAAATATTCACACACAGTATCAGATTATTTCTGAAGGCCTTGAAACAAGTCAGCCTAACAGAGATATTATTAAAAAGTGGTATGACAGTTTAATTGGATACGACGAGCAATATCGTATTGTTCCTGATCCAAATTTAAGTACTAAACAAAAATACGGATCTTTAAACAAGCCAAGACAGAGTTGGTTTATTAATAGACCAGAAGCATTAAAGCAGTTTATTGAAAGAACCAACAATATACTTAAAGAAAATTTAATTGCTGATAATAAAATCTTTACGTCACTCTTTAATTTAGATCCTGCTCCAACCGAAGTGTCAAATCATTGGGATGCTAAAGTTGACACAATTGATGACTTAGAATTTGTCGGCGTAGCAAAAGCAACTCAAGCAGTGATAACTCCGATAGTATCTAATGGTAAAATTATAAATGTTACTATTGATGATCCAGGCAGAGGTTACCGGGTTCCGCCTACAGTGACAGTTTCTGGTGCAGGCACTGACGCAGAAATACAAACAACTATTGACTCGTTGGGAAGAATTAATAGTGTAATTGTAGTAAATCAAGGTATTAATTACGAAACTAATCCTATATTAACAGTAAGAAGATTTACTGTTTTAGTTAGTAGCGATAGTACTGTTCAAGATAGATGGGCATTGTATGAAAGAATTAGTGAATCTCGTACTTGGAATAGAATACAGAGCCAATCATACAATGTAAGACTATATTGGGATTACGAAGATTGGTATGCTACTGGCTATAGTGCATTAACTAACATTGATTTTCTAATTGACAATAGTTATGAACTTACTGCGTTAAACAATAATATTGGTGATATTGTTAAAATATCTACAATTGGAACAGGCGGTTGGCTGCTACTGCAAAAAATTGATAGTCAAGACACTGAAGACTATACAATAAACTACAGCACAATAGGCAGACAAGACGGCACAATACAGTTTAAGTCTAAGTTATATGATGCAGCAGCAGGATTTACAGGATTTGACACTATTAGTTTTGATACAAAGATTTATGATAGCGAACCTATTATTGAACTTAGAACTATTCTAGAGTCAATTAAAAATGAGTTGTTTACTGACGAACTATTAGTTAGTTTTAATGCATTGTTTTTTGCAAGCATACGATATGTGTTCAGTGAACAAATTTATGTTGATTGGGCATTTAAGACTAGCTTTATTAAAGCTAAACATAATGTCGGGTTACTAAGAGAAGATGTTACATTTAATAACGATAGTCTTTCAAGCTATGAATCTTATATTAAAGAAGTTAAACCATTTGCTGCTAAAATTAGAGAGTATTTAAGTGCATACGAAAAAATTGATAATACTAGTACAGTTGTTACTGATTTTGATCTACCGCCAGCATACGATTCTCAAGAAGGCAAAATTTTACCACAGGATGTTAAAGTACAAGACGGTATTATAGTAGGAACAAATGCCAATCTTGAAACATATCCAAACAAAAATTGGTTAGATAATACTGGATATAAAGTTGTAACTGTAGAGATAGTTAACCCAGGAAGTGGATATATTACTGCACCAGTGTTGTCTCTTACTAGCATTAGCGGCACCGGCGCAACACTAAAAGCACATATTGGAACTAATGGCAAAGTAACTAAAGTAGATGTGGTAACTAAAGGCAGTGGTTATATTACTGCTCCGACTATTACAGAATTAAGCAATTTATCAGATAACGGCGTTGCAGCTACTTACAGTGTTCAAATTGGTGATAATCCTGTTAGAGGAATTAACACTACTGTTAAGTTTGATAGAACTACTGGCACTTATGTTCATACTGTATTAAACCAAACAGAAACGTTTACAGCAAGCGGTAGTAAGTTTGAATTTGATCTAATGTGGCCAATGAATTTATTAAACTCAGAGATACAAGTGTATGTTAATGACCAAGAATCTTTAAGTAGTGAATTTACATATTCAAACTTAATTGATACTACTAAAGGATATGATCGTTATTATGGACAAATTGCGTTTACTAGTGCTCCGGAAAAAAATAAAATAGTAAAAGTTGAGTATAAAAAATCTGTAATTTTAATGCAAGCACAGGACAGGATTGATAATTATTATACTCCGACAACCGGCATGCCAGGAAAAGATTTAAATCAACTTATGACTGGTTTAGATTACGGCGGCGTCGAAGTTAAGAGTTTTGGCTTTGCCCAAGGACGAGGTTGGGATTCAGATGGATGGTACGACGATACTTGGGATAGTTATGACACTACATTCGAAGATGAAATTTTTGAATTAGACGGATCTACTATAAGTCTCGATCTTGCTGCACCGTTAGCAAACGCAACAGTATACAATGTTTACTTAAACGGTGTGCGCATTGATGATGCAAACTTTGGAACAGCAGAGCCTGTAACTAATCCAAATGCAAGATGTCAAAGTATTACAGGTGACGGGACTACACAAATTGTATTCCTTGACAACGACGGACTTAATATTAACGGCGAAGGTGTTGCTGCTGATGCAGAATACAACAACGGTGCATTGATTGCCGAGAACAATGGTACAGTGTTTAACAGAGCCCTAACTATAAACGGATTGAAACTGGTTGTTGCAGGAGCAGTAGGCGGACAACTTGCAGTACCAGATGAATGGGCAAAGAAAACTGCAAGAACATTTGAATTAATGACTGACCCTAACGGCGCTGGCATTAACACTACACATCAACGCAATTTTATTAAAACACTAAAAGGTGACGCAGGAACATATCACGCAGGAATACCTACAGTACAAAGAGTTGCATACGGTGGCGGCAGTACATACACACCTAACTGGTTACTAGATGTTAACGTGGCAAGTTATGCAGGACTACAAGCATTTAATGACAGTGTTGCTCAAAAGGATATGGTATGGTATAAAAATATCAACGGAAACAATCCTCCAACACAGCGTAGAGATATCGAAGAAATATTCGAACACGTATTCCACACCGTACACGCATTTGGTATTCCGGGTGCCGTGCCTGGCAGTATAGACGCAGTGGAAATGAATCCAGATATTAGAATTAATAATGAACCAAGTTTCGATTGGCAAAACACAGCATTACATCTTGCTATGAAAGAAGCAATTGACGCAGGATTATATGATCCAAGTGGTTATGCTCCTGATTGGAATACAGATCCAGAGAAAGCAGCAGTTGCATACACAGAATACACCTACTTGGTAAACTGGTCAATGTGGGATATGAGTGTATACTGGGATAGCGGCAGTCTTAGTCCTGAATGGGATGATAGTTTAAAAACACCAGCAGGTATGTTAGCAAACAACCCATTAGGTTATGCATTGTTCAATACATATTTTGCTCCAGTATTAAGCAAACCAAACTTTGCTACAATAGAAAGTATCTTTGGCGAAAATGATACAGGCGTGTCAGGATATGTTGTTGATGTAATTTCATCTGGTGACGTTGTTGGTGCAGGAGACGCTATTATAATTAGAAAGTCAACAAGTGATGGTACATTCCTTCCGGATGTAAATAGTTATGATACTCTTATTACCGGCGGCGCCCTTAACTATTCTACGGCTACTGGATTAAACGCAGAAGATATTACTATTGATGGTGACGGCTTTGTGACACAGACTACAAGTGCAGGACCGGAGGAATTAGTTCCGGGGCAACTACTTGACACAGTTGATATTAAAGTCTATGAAAGACCAAAAGCAGGAAGTAGTCAAATTACTTCGAGAAACTATACCGGAGACGGCATAGCAACTACATTTAATTTAGATACTACGCCATTGCAAGCAAATTCTTTGTTTGTAAAAGTAGGATTTAATATTATATCAGCTGACGATTACACAGTAAATTATATCACTAAGACGGTAACGTTTAATACTGCTCCTTCAATAGGTGAAAAAATTAACCTTACAGTGCTGGGCGTAAGCGGAACCGACATACTTGATATTGACAATGTTGTTGCAGATGGAACTTCTAGTAAGTTTTTAACTAATGTACGATTTGTTGATAATCTACAATATTTTATTACATTAGATGGTGAGGCCCTAACTAATGTAGTTGAAGAAAGTGATGACACTTATGAATACCCTAATAATGTTGTAATATCATTAGCTACACCGCCAGAAGCAGGAAGCGTAATAAGTTATGCTATATTTAAAGGTGAAACACAAAACTTTAGCGAAGTATCAACTGATACATTTACTGCTGATGGCAGTACGATAATGTTTGAACTTAACCAAACTCCATTTAATAACGAACCAAGCGCCTGGGGTAGTATTGTAAAAGTTAACAATAAAATTCTTAATGCAGGATATACACGCCGGTTTATAACAAAAGCATCAACTCGTGAATATCAGTTAGATCAGTACCAAATACCACCAGGCACAGTTGATAATAAAGAAATAAAAGTTTTCTTAAACAATGTAGAATTAACGTATAATGTTGATTGGACATTTACTGGCGCAAGAACAGGCAGTGCAGAGAGTATTATTAGATTAAACACCCGTGTTGAACAACAAGACGGCGACATCTTAAACGTATATATTACCAGTGACGGAGAGTATCGTTATGGATATTTTGATTCAGAAAGTAATTTTGTTTCAACACCGGGCTCTCTGTATCTTGATAGTGCTTACACAGCTGGAGATACTATTACTGTTTACCAGTTTAGTAATCATGATTCGCAAGGATTTGACCGCCAACAATATGATGTTGTAGACAGAGTTTCTCTAACAGTGGGAACAGATAACTGGTATCAATACAGTCACTTAACTGTTGGATTAATTGAACTATCAAAACCTGCATTAGATGCACAGTATGTATGGGTCACAGTTAATGGAGATCTACTAATTCCAAGTGTACACTATTATGTAACTGATAACAAGCGGTATGTTAAAATCAATATAGAAATTGAAGAAAACGATGTAATTGAATTATTACATTTTGCAGATCCTGTGTTAGTTAACAAGTATGGATGGAGTCAGTTTAAAGATATGCTTAACAGAACGCATTACAAGCGTTTAGATGACAGAAATGGCACAACGTTAGCTATTGACTTAAACTGGTATGATCAGACTATTACAGTAACAAACGGCTCAGAACTTCCTCAGCCAACACCGACAAGCAATGTTCCAGGAATACTGTTTATTGCCGGTGAGCGTATTGAATACTTTGTAAGAAATGGCTTAATACTAAGTCAATTACGCAGAGGTACATTAGGAACTGGAGTTAAATCAATTCACTCAGCAGGTGAAAATATTTATAATCAAGGCCCTGCAGCATCTATGCCATACAAAGACGAAACATTAACTACACAATTCTTAGCAGACGGAACAACTGCAATGTATACTCTTGATTTTACAGCTAATAATGTAAATGAATTTGAAGTATTTGTAGCAGGAAAGCGTTTGCGTAAAGATGCAATTAGTAGTTATGTACAACCTATCAACAACGGTGACGAAATACAAGTAATTGCACCAGATAGTCCAGAAGGCGATGTAACATTGCCAGCAGAATTTAGTGTAGACACTGTAGACGATATTACTACATTAACATTAACAGAAACACCAACTGAGAACGTTAAGGTTACAGTTGTTAGACGCCAAGGAATACGGTGGTCGGAACCAGGAATACCATTAGGTGAAACAGAAAATGACATTAGTAGATTCTTACGGGCAGCAACAGTTGACCTGCCGCGATAAATACATGAGCAGGATGATAGGTATAAAACTATGACAGACAAATTAAATGAACAAAGCGGTGTGCTGCTACAAGGACACATTAAAATACACAATCCAGAAACTGGAGAAGTGATAGTAGATAAACGTAATGCTATTCATTACGAAAACATGAGTATTAGTCTTGCAGAAAGTTTAGGCAATGCAGGTACTGGATGGATTTATCAAATGGGGTTTGGCAACGGCGGCACTAGTGTTGACCCAACAGGTATTATTACATACCTAACTCCAAACAGCACAGGCACAAATGCTAGTTTGTACAACGAAACATTTACTAAAGTAGTAGATGATCGTAGTGTAAACAATCTTGATCCTGCCCGTAATAAGATTGAAACACGCCATGTAAGCGGTACAAACTATACAGATATATTAGTTACTTGTTTGCTAGACTACGGTGAGCCTAACGGCCAAGATGCATTTGACACAGCTTCTAGTGCAGATAGTTTGTATGTTTTTGATGAATTAGGTTTAAAAGCCTACAATGCAACTGGCACAGGTAGATTATTAACGCACGTTGTATTTCATCCAGTACAGAAAAGTCTTAATAGACTAATTCAAATTGACTATACTGTTAGAGTGCAAAGTTTAACTGGCTTTAACGAGGGATAATTATATGTCATATACAATACAATATACTGATAGTGCTGAAAAGGATCCTATCGTAGTTGAAGACCAAACAATTAATACTGATACTAGTATTAAACTGCCAGGCAAAAATAGTCTAGGGTACGGTGCTGCAATAGGTGAAAATTTATTACACTTACTAGAAAATTTTGCAAGCCCGACAGAACCATCAACTCCTATTGAAGGACAATTATGGTACAATAACAATACAGAACAATTACTAATTTATGATGGTACAGTTTGGGTATCAGCAAGTGGTCTTAAAAAGAGTACTACTGAACCTGATGCTTCAGAAGCACTAACAGGCGATTTATGGGCAGATACTGATAATCAGCAGTTATACTTATATACTGGATCTAGTTGGATTTTAGTTGGTCCGAGCTTTAGTAGTGGGTTAACTACTGGAGCACAGCCTAATACTATTACTGGCCAAGATAATGCAGAATATACAGTAATTGAAGTTCAAGTCAATGCTAATATTGTTGCTATTGTTGCGTTTAACACATTTACGCCTAAAGCTACAATACCAGGGTTTTCAGGAACTCAAATACGACCAGGTATTAACTTAGCTAATAGAGATACTGACGGCGACGGCATTAACGATGTTAAGTTTTATGGCATTGCAGAAAAGTCAGAAAGTCTTATTGTTAATAATTTAGCGGTTCCTGCAGCTAATTTTTTAAGAGGAAATGCTGAATCAACAACTACTTTTCCTTTAAATATTCAAAACAATACGGGTATTGCATACGGCATTAATGGTGAACTTAATATTGGTATTGAAGGAACAGCAGGAGTTATACAACATAACATTGAAGGTTCTAATATCGACTTTAGAGTCAGAAATGTCGGAAACAGTAAAACAGTATTACGAGTAGATTCGAGTTTACGAGTAGGTATTAACAACGAAGCTCCAGACGAGGCGCTAGATGTTACAGGTAATACTAAAATTAGTGGAATCATTACTACTAACGACACAACACAGAGTAGTACTATTAGTAACGGAGCATTAATTGTAAAAGGCGGAGTAGGAATTGCTAAAACTCTTAATGTAGGCGATTCAGTTAATGTACAAAAAAGTATAACATTAGGCAACAACGACTTAGTAGTTGACACTGCTGCTAGTGATTTAATTATGCCAGATCTTAACAATACTAGAAACATTGGTAGTTCTACTAAAAAATGGCGCAAAATACATGCAACTACATTTTTAGGAAATTTAGAAGGCCAAGTTAGTGGCAATGTAAGTGGTAAATCAGGCAGTTCAGATAAACTAACAAGTTCAACAACTTTTAGATATCAAGGCGATGTAGAAACTGTTGAAGCTGCATTTGACGGTCAAACCGGCGGCGGATTAAAAACATTTTCGTTAACACTAAAGAATACTATTATTAGTGCTAAAGAACAAGTGTCTAACAGTTTATCAAATGACGAATTCTTAATGGATAGAACTAGTGGCACTAATACTGGTCTAAAGCGTATATCAAGATCAACTTTATTTAATAGTATTATAGGCCTAACACCGATTGGCAGTGTTATGCCATATGCAGGACTTTCAGAGCCAACAGGATGGAAATTTTGTAATGGCCAAGAATTAAGTACAGGTGTATATAACCAATTATTTGAATTAATTAATTTTAACTACGGCCCAACACCATCTATTGGATTTTTTAACATTCCAGATCTTAGAGGCAGATTTCCATTAGGTAATTTATTAATGGGAGGTACGACACCACCTGTTGACGATCCAGATACAAGAAATCGAGGTTCGAATAGTAGTGTAATAGGTGCCGTTGACGGTACTGATGCTACTACTATTGGCGTAGACAACCTGCCAGAACACCAGCATGATATGAAAGCGGAAGCAGGACAGCAGTTTTATTCCCACAGAGAAGTAGACGGCAGAGGCACTCTTCCACCTGGCGTACAAGGATCTTCCTTGCAAACAGGTGCAGACGATTTGGCCCAACGTTTACCAAATAGTGGAGATGTTCTTATACCTCCAGGAAGTACTTTTAGTGAAGTTGGAGCACCAATTGACATTATGAATCCATTCCAAACTATTAATTATATTATCTACACAGGAGTTGTTTCATGAGTTATAAAATAAACAAAACTAACGGCGATTTACTAGTAGAACTTGCAGATGGTGTAATTGACATTGTATCTACAGACATTACATTAGTAGGCCGTAATTATAAAGGATTTGGCGAAGCATTTAACGAAAACTTTGTTAAAATAATTGAAAATTTTGCATCAACAAGTGCTCCTACTAATCCATTAGAAGGCCAATTATGGTACGATACTAGTGAAAATAGATTAAAAATATATGACGGAACTAGTTTTAGAACTGCCGGATCACCGACAGTTAGTAGCAATCAACCTGCAAACTTAGTATCTGGAGATTTATGGATCGATAATGCCGAAAATAAATTGTACTTTTGGGACGGTACTGATTTAGTATTAGTTGGCCCTGAATATAATTCTACACAAGGTAAGACAAATACCGAAGCAGTTACAATGGTTGATACTTCTAATCAAACTCGTACTGTGTTGGCGTTATATATTGGCGGAGTGTTAGCAGGAATATTTAGTAGTTCTAAATTTACTCCAAAAATAGACTCTAATATATTACCGTATGCAGCAGGTCGAGCTATTGAAATAGGGTTTAATCCAACAGTTGTTGCAGACTTTAAATTCCAAGGAACTGCACTAAACGCAGAAAACTTAGTTGATAGTCAAGGAAATTCATATTTACCATCAGCATTTGTTGCAACAAACGAGCGTGATTTAAATAATGTAGTAGTAGATCAGCAAATGGAAGGTGCCTTGTTTGTTAAAGGAAACAACGGACTCACTGTAGGGTTCGGCGACTCTCAATATGCTTCATTTAAAACAGTAGACAGCGGCGTCACTACAGCAATAGAATTAAAACAATTAAATTACGACTTTGCTATTAGAGTACCGCAAGGAAACAACTTTATTGAAGCATTTACATTAGACACTAGTACTAGCAGAATCGGCATCTACCAAGATACTCCGACAGTAGCATTAGATGTTACTGGTGCTGGCAAGTTTACTGGAGATTTAACTGTAGGTGGAAATTTAACTATTGATGGAACTACAACAACAGTTAATACTGCAACAATGACAATAGATGATCCTAATATCGAATTAGGATCAACTGCATCACCAACTGATACTACAGCAAATCAAGGCGGCATTACACTAAAAGGGGCAACTGATAAGACAATTAAATGGGTACAATCAACAGGAAACTGGACGTTAAATCAAAACACTGATTTAACTGCTGGCAAAGAATACAGAATTGAAAATTTACAAATACTTTCTAAAACGACACTAGGTAGTACTGTTACAACTGCTGCCGGATTAACTAGTATTGGAACTTTAGCAAATTTATCTGTATCAGGAACTGCAACTGTTGGAAGTATTTCGTCTAATATTGCATTAGCTATTACTTCCACTGGTGATATTACAATTAATAACCAAAAAATTACAGGAGTTGCTAATCCCACAGTAGATTCGGATGTAGCAACTAAAGCATATGTTGATACTTCGACACTAACTCAGCCTATTGCAATGTCTTTAGATATTACAGGACTTTCTAGTCCAAACCCTGCCGGCACTGGTTCGGGCCCAACTACTGATGTTAAAGCTATTTTAGAAAGTATTAGCCCTGCAACTAGTATAAGAAACGGTACAGTTGCTAAAATACATTGCACAAGTTATGCAGCAGCAACAGTTAGTGGTATTGCAGTTACAGTTACAACAGACAGTACAGGCGTTTTACAAAAATCTACAGTTCTTGTTGACAAAGTTACTACAGAAGCTCAGTCAGTTATACAAGACATTGTAGCAGCAAATACTGCCTCTGGTCCGCTTACACTAACGCCTGACAGATATACAATGACATTTACTATAACCGGATCGGTCTGGACATTTACAAGCACAACTAATTATCCGTAAGATGTGCTAAATACTAACAATGAGGGATTAAATAAACATGGCGTATACAATAAACAATTACAACACAAACCAGTTAACTATTGTACAAGATGGTACGTTAGACCAAACAACTGATATTAAGCTAGTCGGCAAGAACTATGCAGGGTATGGCGAAGTGCAGAATGAAAATTTTGTATTTTTGCTAGAAAACTTTGCTGGAGCCAATCAACCACCTAGAGCAATTACAGGGCAAGTTTGGTTTGACACTGCAAATAGTAAATTAAAATTTAATGACGGTACTAAATGGCGCACAACAGGTGGCGCAGAAATTAGTGCAACTGCTCCTGCAGGATTAGCAACTGGCGACTTTTGGTGGGATACTACTAACGAACAATTATATTCTTATAACGGCACTGATTTTGTACTTATTGGTCCTCAAGATGCCGGTTCGGGTATTACACAGATGCAAAGTAGAACAGTCCGTGATACTCTTTCAGCAAGCAAAAGTATAATTGCAGCTACAGTTAATGATGACGTAATGTTTATTATTAGTACTGAAGAATTTACAATTGATACCACCGATGCTGAAAATGCCATAGCAGGGTTTGATATTGTACGCAAGGGCATAACCCTTAAAGATACAAAATCAACAAACCCCATAGACGGCGTTACCACAGGCACAACACGATACTACGGCACTGCAACAAACTCTGACAGACTTGGCGGCGAACTAGCATCAAACTATATTACTTCAGCTGTAGGTGTTCCGACTGTATTTACTGAACTTGTTAACTTCCAAACTGATGCAGGTATTGCTATTGGTGCAGGACTAGATTTAAAACTCTTTATTGAAGACGACAACCAAGGTGTTATACAAAATGCACAAGGTGACGAAATTCGTTTTAGAACAAAACAGACAGGCGGCACAAACAAAAACGTTATTACTTTAGAGCCAGGATTGGTTAAACCAGGACTTAATTTAGCTGGTACCGAAAATGAGTCTGTAAAACTTGGCGACACTTCTAACGTATTCGCACAAGTTCATGCTACAAACATATATGGAATTTCAGAAAAAGCAAGTGCTCTTATAGTAGGCGGTTCAGCAAGAGTAGGCGCAGTTGATAGTATTGGCACAGGAACAGGTAATAGTGTTGCTGTAAGAGATGGCGTAGGTAACTTAAACGCAGTATTATTCCAAGGAACTGCAACTAGCGCACGCTATGCTGACCTTGCAGAAAAATACACAACAGCAGAAGAACTAGCACCAGGAACAGCAGTAGCAGTTGGCGGCGAAGCAGAGGTTTGCCCAGCAAGTGCAAGTAATCATTGTATTGGTGTTGTTTCAACAGATCCGGCATACATGATGAACAGTGATAGTGATGGTCAATACATTGGTCTTAAAGGACGGTTACCTGTAAGAGTTAAAGGTGCAGTTAAAAAAGGTGATGCAGTCTATGCAATGGCCGATGGTGTATGTACAACTATTTCAACAACTGCATTAGTTGGCATTGCACTTGAATCAAGTGATGATACAAATGAAAAACTTATAGAGTGTGTGTTAAAAGTATAAATATACATAGTTAATAAAGAGGATATAGCATGGCAGTCACCATAGGCCAAACAATAGGCGAAGCAGAATATACTACTATCCGCAGTGGAATAGTACTAGTGATGGGAACACCAGGTGGCACCGGAGCAGGAGCATCTGGTTATAACCAACCAATTGCATCTTCGGCAGTTAGTCCTGGGGATAAAATCACAGCTACAGCGTGGAACACATTAAAAACTGATATTGATAAAGCATACACACACCAAGTTGGATCAGCACCGAGTCCTGCATTAGCAACTGTTAATACTGATAGCGGAATTACAAAAACAATACACGATGCACTTGAAACTGCGACTAATTTTATTAAAGATGCAGGAAATAGATTTACAATAGGCAGCGGGCAATCTACAACAGTTTCGGCTAGCAGTAAAACTAAAACTAATTGGAACGGGACACAAATACATGATATAACGTTTACTTGGGCAAGTGCAAATGCAGTAAAGGCATTCTTTAATGCAGGCGGAAAGCTAGTATTATCGTCAACTTTGTCATATACAGGCAGTGAAGCAAAAACACTAGATTGGCAATCAACGGTGGCAGGGCCAGGCGTTGTTACTATGAATCATGTTAGTGTTAGTAAAACAGGAGCATCTGGTACTGTTATTAATGATGGGTACTATGATCTTGATACTACAGCTCGCTACTTGGTATCAAAGACAGGTACAAATCCATACTCAGAAAACGATTATCAAATTGAAGCTAGATCGATCACAAATGGCGTTAGAATTCGTCTAATTTATAGAGATGATGACGCAGGCGATCAAACAGGCCTTGGCCCGCCAGTAGACGAAAATGTACAAGGTACACTAACTAGTGCGCTAAGTTATATTCGACCAACCGGTTCAAACGTACAGACTGATGCCCCTACAATTGCATTCGGTGCTACAAATACATTCACATAACCCTTGACACATTGAAGAATTGAGTATATACTTATAACAAGTATATGAGGATTTATCTATGGACGAACGATTACAAAAAGCATTAGAGTTTTCTAATTTTTTAGAAACACAAAATAATCAAAAACGCATATTTTTAGCACAGTACAAGGAAAACCTTGTACACTACACTCGCGGACACAAGTTTACAGTTACGCAAGAATTAATTAATTTTGTACATACATTGTCAAACATGCACCCAGATGGTGCTATAGTATTAGATGATAACGATACTCCATTTGCTATCACTGATATTGATGAATTTGCAAAAGAAATAATAGGCGTATATGTATTTGCTTCGCGTAAGTATGCTATTGATTATGAATCAATTAAACACCATAGATCAGTACAAGGATTAATAGATCTATGAACAGTGGGGACCGTGGAGTTTTACTTTTTGCATTTAATAACAATCATATTGATTATGCAAAACAAGCTATCTATTGTGCAAAACGCATAAAAACACACCTTAATTTACCAGTACAACTTGTTACAGATTCAGTTGAATATATTGAATCAGAATATCCGTTTTATAAAAATTATATTGATGTAGTAACTTACCAAACTCAACCGCAAAGTTCTATGAAAACATTTAATGATGGTTTATATAGTGCTAGACGATTAGAATGGAGAAATTCTGCACGTGTTGATGCGTATGACATAAGTGTATTTGAAAACACATTAGTAATTGATACAGATTTATTATTATTTAATGATAAATTATTATCTTGTTTTGATACTACTGAAGACTTTATGATTGCTAAACACCATGAACTTGTTAATATTAATGGAATAAACTTCGATAGAGTAAGTGATAAAACTATTCCAATGTATTGGGCAACTATACTTTACTTTACAAAAAGTAATACTGCTAAGACTGTATTTGATTTAGTTGCACATATCAAAGAAAACTATAATTATTACAGAACAGTTTATGATATAGTTGAAACTAAGTTTAGGAACGACTTTGCATTTAGTATTGCAATACATATGATGAGCGGATTTGAATCTAGTACAGAGTGGCCCCAGCAATTAAACAGTGATATGTGGGTGTCAACAGACAGAGACGTATTGATAGATATTGACGATACTACAGTTAAACTTCTTGCACATAAGTCTTGGGATTATTTGCCTGTAAAACTTACAGATGCAACAGTTCATGTTATGAATAAATTCAGTTTAAATTCTTTTATAGACAAGGAGTTTGAAAATGAGTAATGGTATTTGTGTAGTAGCACAAAATAACTCAACAACAAACTATGTTAAACAAGCATATGCATTAGCGTTAAGTATACTTGCAAAATCTCCTAACACAAATATAAGTTTAATTACTAATGATATAGTGCCGTCAATGTATAAAGATGTATTTGATAAAGTAATTCCTATACCATGGAGTGATATCGCATACGATGATTGGAAGATTGAAAATCGATATAAAGTTTACTATGTGACGCCGTATATTAATACTATTGTGTTTGATGTAGATATGTTAGTGTTAGACGATATTAACCCGATATGGAGTAATTTACACAATTTGTCCTTTACTACAAATATTAAAACATATCGTAATGAACCTGTTACTACTAGGTATTACCGTAAAGCATTTGATGCAAATAATTTGCCAGAAGTTTATGTAGGCATGTATCAATTTAGTAAAGGCAACGAAGCACATAACTTTTTTAAGTTGCTTGATGTTATAATACAAAACTGGGAAGTATTTTATAAAAAATATGCTCCTAAATCTATGCAAAACTGGAATAGTGTAGATCTGAGCGCAGCAATAGCATTAAAATTATTAGACTCGCATACTACTACATTAAATAGTAATAGTATGCTATCTTTTACGCATATGAAGCCTCAAGCACAGCACCTTGCCCATATTCCTAGCAAATGGACAGATATATTATCTGTAGACTTTGGCAATGACAATATCTATATTAACGGGTATAAACAGTCGGGTGTACTACATTATGTTGAAGATGAATTTTTAACTTCTGACATGCTTACCTGGTTAGAGGAACGAGTATAATGTTTTACTTATATTATGATAATGTAGGAAATGTTGCATGTGTTACTAATATAATAGATGACTCATTTGGCCCTAATTATATTGATATTAATCTCCAAACGTATGAAGATTTTTCAAATAGCACTAAGCAACTATCTGATTATATTGTACTTAAAAGTTCAAAAGTCATAGGCAAGATGCTTCTCCTGTCTCGTGATCTTCACGATCTTGATGGAACAATACAAGCTTCGGGAATAATTAGTAAACAGCAAGAGATATCGACTAACTCAGTTGTCTTAACACAAGATACAACTAACGGCACTTGGACAGCTACAAGTACAATGGATGATATAAATTGTGCTTTATTTGCACAAGGTTATGACCATATCAAAGAATATTATGTAGTTGATAATACAAACAGATTTATATTGTTAGATACGTTTCAAGTTAATTTAAAAACTTTAGCTGCATGTAACACCATTGCAATAAAAGATTATGATAAAGATATATGTAAATCGCAAGTTAGCCTTTTATGCAGATCTCATCATGTAAAACATATACATATAGTACAGGAGTAATAAATGAAAATTATTGACTATGATATCATCTATTTAAGTTACGATGAACCAAACGCAGAAAAAAACTATGCAGACTTACTTACTAAAGCACCTTGGGCAAAGCGTGTACACGGTGTAGAAGGTTCAGATGCAGCACATAAAGCTTGTGCAAGGCTAAGTGAAACAGATCGATTTATTACTGTTGACGGTGACAATATTGTACGCCCTGGCTTTTTAGAACAAGTATTAGATATTCCGCAGGGCAGTGATTTAGAATCTAGTGTTATTAGTTGGTGCGGTAAAAACGAAATTAATGGATTAATGTACGGCAATGGTGGCATCAAATGTTGGCCTAAAGAATATGTGTTGCAGATGAAAACACACGAAAATGCAGATCCAGAGAATGTAGCAGCCCAAGTAGATTTTTGCTGGGACTTAAAGTATATTCAACAAAATAGTTGTTACTCAGATGTTCATAATAATGCTACTCCGCAGCAAGCTTGGCGAGCAGGTTTCCGTGAAGGTGTCAAAATGGCACTTGATAGCGGAGCAAAGCCTACTAAAGAACAGTTATTAAAAGGTCATTGGAAAAACTTACACAGACTTTGGATTTGGTTAATGATAGGTGCAGACGTAGAAAACGGCGACTGGGCTATATTAGGAGCAAGAGCAGGCCTATATATGACAATGTGTACAAAATGGGACTTTGTTCAAGTTAGAGACTTTGAATATCTAAACAACTTATGGGCCACTTCCTTTGCAGACATTGAAGACATTGAATACGAAACAGGTATGTATGGCATTAAACTTATTAATGAGTTAGACACACCAATTGCAGAAACACCATTTGGTGCTCAACAAAGTAAATTCTTTAAAACAGTATATCAAAATCCTAGTAGAAATTCTAGCCAACAGTTTGTAATTGATCCCGAATGAATAATTTAAATAAATTTATGGCTAAAGAATTAAAGGACGTGTATTAATATGAGTGAAATCAAAGACACTATTAAATCATGGTCTAAGAAAAATTTAGATCCTGTAAGCCCTACCTTCTGTACAGCAAAATGGAAACAAGTTACACTTCATTTGCAGACTGGTCAAACTCATAGTTGTCACCATCCTAATACTCATAAAATTCCCCTTGAAGAATTAAAAGATAATCCTAGTGCATTACATAATACTAAGTTTAAAAAAGAACAACGTAAACTAATGCTTGAAGGAAAACGACCTAAAGAATGTGATTATTGCTGGAGAGTTGAAGACAGTAAATCTAACGAACTAAGTGATCGTCATATGAAATCTTATGAATCATGGGCACAGCCACATATAAAAGATATTGTAAACAAAGGTTGGGACGATAATGTTAATCCGACTTATTTAGAAGTTAGCTTTAGTAGTGTGTGTAATTTTAAATGTAGTTATTGTATGCCACACATCAGTTCAAAGTGGATGGAAGAAATTAAAGAACACGGGCCGTATCTTACTTCTGGTAGATTTAATAATTTAGAACATTTGCAACACACAGGAATGATGCCAATTCCTAATAGAGAGCATAATCCATATGTAGAAGCATTTTGGAAATGGTGGCCCAATGTAAGCAAAGACTTAAAGCACTTTAGGATTACAGGCGGCGAGCCGTTGCTTACTAAAGACACATTCCGTGTGCTTGATGACTTGATAGAAAATCCAAAGCCCGATCTTGAATTCTCTGTTAACAGTAACATGTGTGTACCTGATGCAGTGCTTAATAAGTTTATTGAAAAGATGAAAATTATTGGCGGTGAAGGCAAAGTTAAAAAACTAAAAATATTTACAAGTGCAGAAGCATACGGTGCCCAGGCAGAATACATTCGCCATGGCCTAGATTATGATCAATGGTTGTCTAACATACGCAGAGTATTAGAAGAAGTGCCTAATTGTACATTTACCTGTATGAGTACATATAATGTGTTAAGCATATTTTCGTTTGATAAAATGTTAAAAGACTTGTTAGATCTTAAATTAGAATTTGGCGGAGCAGGAAAGGCAATACCAATAATACTTGATACTCCTTATTTACGATATCCTACTCATCAAGCAATGTTTATTGCTGAGCCCAAATGGCGTGACAGATATGTAAAACCGCAATTAGAGTTTATCCGCAACAACCTTGAAGATAGAAATGTACGCGGCAAAGAAAACATGGGATTCTTTCAATGGGAGGCTGATAAATTTAAGCGTTTGTACGATATTATAAATGAAGAACATCTAGACGAAGAAACACTAAGAAAAAATAGATCAGACTTTGTTATATTTGTAGACGAGCATGACAGACGCCGAGGAACAAACTTTATAAAGACTTTTCCAGAAATGGAACACGCATATTGCGAATGGAAAAAATGTTTAACCTAATAACATATGGAAAGGGTCCTGACAAACTGTTAGGTATTCCTCCTAATTCTCCTAATTCGATACACCCAATGTATGTAAGTATATGGAAAGAGCATATAGAATATAATAGTCTTTTTAATTTTGTTAAGTTTAAAAAAATCAAGCCTAACACAAAATATGTTGTATATTTAAATCATTATCATCATTTTGTTACAGATAAGTATCAATCAATTTATAAATTTTATCCACATGGACAATCATCTGTAAATCTTTTAGATAAAGTCACTATGCCGGAACGCATATGGAATGACAGTAAAAATGGTTTAGTTCATTGGATAATTGATTGGGGAACAGAATGTAATCAATTGGAGAAAAGCACCGACGTAGATTTTGAAAAATTATGTACGGCATTAAATACATTTCCAAAAAATATTACACTTATAACGGGTGCAGAAACTGAAAAACCTTACGGAAATATAACATTAAAAACAGCTTCAGCCCAAGGTTATAATTGTATTACTGGATTCGAGTTATTTGAATTTCTAGAATTAACAGCACAAGAAGAAGATCATGCTGAATATTTTTCGACAAAAATAAAAGATATTATAAACAATAACATTTTGACATATAAATCATTGTGTTATAATAGATTGCCTCGTGCGCAACGAACAATGATTGTAGCACATATTATAAAAAACAATTATGACAAAGAATGTTTATATAGTTTAGGAACATTTGCTAATAGCCCGAGATGGCATTGGACTAAGCATTTTCCTGAACTAAAAGGCCAAGTAGATTTACTTATTGATGGACCTGACATATATCCGCATATAAAAGAGACTAATGTCACTCTTCAAGAAAATCAAGCAGGAACATTAGGCTGGGACCACGGATTAAATTCATATTTCCAACTAGTTACAGAAACAACTCCAGATAATGCAAGATACCCATTTATAACAGAAAAACTATTAAAACCTCTTGCTATGTTACAACCGTTTATACAATCTGGCCCCAAGGACAATATAAAAGTTTTAAAAACACATGGGTTCCATACGTTTGATAAGTGGATTGATCATAGCTACGACGATGAAGAAGATGACATACAAAGACTTCGACTAGTATTATGCGAGTTTGATAGATTACAAAATATTCCTGCGCCAGTTTGGTCGAAGATGTTAAAAGAAATGTTACCGTCGCTGTTGCATAATTATCAATTAATTAAAAAACCAGTAACACGAAATATTACATCGCAACTAATACCGATATTATTTAATTTTATGGAAAGTGATTAACATGACTAAGTTAATAGTAGCAGGTTGTTCAGTTAGTGATTATACTAATGTTAAGAAGGTATGGGGAGAATACCTTGCTGAACAATTAAATTATGAATATGTACACGAAGCAGCTGGGTGCGGATCAAATTATCGTATGTGGAGAGTGTTAACAACTCATATACTTAACGGCAATATAACTCCTGACGATACAGTAATAGTACAATATACTACGCTAGAAAGAAATGAGTTCTGGTCACCAATTGTTGAAAATGATTGGTTAAGAGATCCAGCATTTGGTGGCGATATAATTAGATTTAAATCAGGATCACATGCATGGGCTAAAGGATCTGAAAAAAAATTAATGAAAATGTACGAACGGTTTATCGGTATCGAGTTCGAACATGAAAAGTTTATTAATAATCACATTGCGTTTCAGTGTTTGGCAAAAGAATATAACATACATAATTTATACTTTGTACACGTAGGTAGCTATGGCTTTAATAGAAAAGATCATCCAACGATATCTAAATATAAAAATAACTTTTTTAAATATTCTGATATATTTAATAAAAGTGAAAATCACATAACAAATGATCCGTCCCATCTCAGTAATATAGGACACGAATTGCTTTCAACTATGATATATAATAAAATTAAGGAACTTGTATGAATATTAGATTTATAGGTACAGGTAAATTAGGTATGCTATATGTAC
>ERZ887851.366-NODE-366-length-46211-cov-14.741117_pt1 | contig 46211 bp, 47 predicted proteins | sample MGYA00521100_ERZ887851 | MGnify/ENA primary metagenome ERZ887851 (study PRJEB32303, sample SAMEA104408602) | aquatic metagenome | biome: Brackish water; feature: Pelagic; material: water | place: Baltic Sea | collected 2014-06-06T16:11:00 | depth 11,444 m ... | reverse complement strand
CTCGTCAGGCTCATAACCTGAAGGTCGTAGGTTCAAATCCTACTCCCGCAACCACCGTTACTTGCAAAACACCCGCAGCCTTGCTGCGGGTGTTTGCTTTTTTGCCCACAGGTTGGTTGCCGAGCTTAAGAATAGCCCCAATTTCCCCATAGACTTCAATATGATGATCATGCGGAGCCCCCTCGTGGGGGTTAAGCGTGATCTTTTCAATCAAGCCCCGAAGGATCTCAATAGCCTCTTCCCGAGCTTGCTTGCTGTTCAGCGCCCGAACAAGGTCGGTGACTTTCTGTTTGTAGACTTCTGCCAGCCCTGGATGAATTGAAGGCGGCTCTGTCCTAGACAAGGCCAATATCAGTTCATCGAGACGAGTGCGTTCCGTCTCCAAGTGATCGAGCTTAGATTTCATGCTCGGATGAAACATCCCTCGAGTAATGGCGTCGATTAGGTTATCGATATCCTGCTGCACTCGATTGGCATCCGCTTTGGCCTTTGACAGCCGGACCGCTGCATCCGTGCGTGCACGCTGGTACTCTCGCTGAAATTCGAGGATGAACGTTCCTACGATTTCAGGGTCGAGCATACGATCTCGAAGCCCCGATAAAACGCGCTCCTCAACATGAAGGCGCTCAATTGTCTTTCGGTTGCTGCACGTGCCCGAATTCCGCGCAGCGCTGCAGCCGTACCGTGTTTTACTGACAAGGATCTGCTTGGCACCGCAGCAACCACAATGCAGGAGCCCCGACAGCAGGTACCGAGGCCTGCGCGCTTGCTCGCAACGGGGCGCCGGGTAGCCTGGGATGCGTTCGGCCGTAATGATTTGACGCACGCCTTGCTGTCTGTCCTTGACCCGTTTCCATAGCGTTTCGTCAATGATGCGCAAATGCGGGACATCTTCGGTGATCCATGCGTCAGACGGATTGAGCCGCGCTTGCCGCTTCCCCGTCTCTGGATCTTTGACGAAGCGCTGCCGGTTCCAGACCAATTTTCCAACATAAAGCTCGTTGTTAAGGATGCCGGTCCCGCGCTTCCAGTTGCCCGAGATTGTGGAAAACGACCACCGACCCTCACCCTTTCCGCCCGAGCGTGGTGGGGCGATGCAGTCCTTGTTCAAACCAACCGCGATGGCCCGAGCGCTCCGGCCGCGATCATATTCCGCGAATATTCGTTGAACGATGAGTGCTTCATCGGGATCGATTATCCGGTCGCCCGCGGAGATACTGCCGTCGGGGTTGGTTTGCCGAACGACCCTATAGCCGTAGCTGATGCCGCCGGCGGACTTCTGCGCCTTAATGCGACCCTCAAGGCCACGGTGGGTCTTGATTGCAAGCTGGCGTAGGAACAGAGCTGACATCGTGCCGCCCAGTCCGATATGCAACTCATTAATCTCGCCCTCAGTTTTCGTCACCATCTTGATGCCGAGATACCGCATGCGTTTATGCAGCCCAGCTATGTGTTCTTGATCGCGCGACAGCCTGTCGAGCGCTTCTGCAACAAGGACATCAAACTCGCCCGCCAGGGCGCTTTGCTGCATCCTTTGGAAATCAGGCCGCAAATGGGTCGCGCCACTTATCGCCTCATCTGCAAACACATCGACAACCATCCAACCATTTTCCTCACAAAGCCGCCGACACAGTCGTACTTGGTCGGGAATCGATGCGGCAGACTGCTGATCAGAGGAATATCGGGCATAAATTACTGCGCGCATTATGAAATTTCCCACGGGTCTAGAAAAACAGAGGTGCCTATTTGCGACACACCCCTTCCGCCACTATGCGACTGCCGACCCTTAATCTCATCAATAACTTCCTGCAGACAGTTCCCAGCCGCAAGCATGGACGCATGTTCATAATGCGCAAGCGTCGTTGAAAGCTGACTGTGGCCCAAGATACGGGCCGCCGCGAGTACGTATTCTGGCCGCTCGGAGGTGATTGCGCTGGCGGCACAGTCTCGTAACAGGTGCGGATTAAGGGGCGCGCCAAGCAGGCGACTGGAACAGCGGTTGACAGCATAATAGAGCGCATGCGCTGTCATTCCGGATCCCCGCATCGACACCCATAGAGGCCCCCGAAGCTGGGGTAACATTTGGCATGATGCGACTTGGGCACGAAGAAGGCGCGGCCTGACACGGATCAGGTAAAGCTCAAGCATTGCCTGATACTCTTCGTCGTCGGGAAGGCTGAAGGTCAAAGCGGATTTGTCCTTGGCCGCGTCTGCGCCGAAATGAACGCGCCAACGCTTGGTCTCAAGACGCAAGTTTGTGCCGAGCTCGAGGGCAGCAAGATTGCGACGTCTGATAGGTGACCATACCAAAAACCCAAGAGCGAAGGCGTCGCGGAAGCGTGAGGCCGCTTCAATTGACAGCGGATCGCTGTCTTCGGCAACTCGCGTCATCTCGTCGACACAGGCATCCCATATTTCGCCGGGTGGCTTGATCCGGGCTGCCTTATTGCGTGAAGGCTGGGCCCGCTGATGTAGGGTTGAGACCAGCCCACGTAACAGGCTGAGGTCCGTCGTGGGGTCCATCACGCGGATGGCTTCCATAAGGTCAGTCAAGCGCGAGGCGATCGTGACTGAGGATAAGCCTTGGCGTTCAAGGATCTCAACGTAACGACGCAAGTGGCCTTCTGTCACGCGCGTCCCAGGTGACACCTCCGGATCCAGTGTCACAAAACTATGCAGGGCCCATAGCCACTTACCATAACCTTTGGCTACCTGAATGCGTGTAGGTTCCGCCCAATGGGCAGCGCGCCCATCCGGTTCGAAGATCTCCCCCTTACGCGTGCCGGCTTCCCAGTAAGTCCTGTCGCGCTCAGGCCATTCAGCAAACGAAAATGAAGTACGCAGCGATCTAGTCATTTCCGAGCCCCTCCCGCTTTGCCCATGAGGCTCAACGGATCGATGAACAACTCCGGATGCCCCTTTGGCGTTCTGCGTGTTTTCGTTACTTGGCGCGCAACGCTGGTCCTACGATGATTGCTGATGACGTCAGCATATAGTTCCACCGCTGCTTGTGTTTCGGCGCCCGCGTAATGGCTGTAAGTCGTCACCATGGATTTATGGCCGAGCAATTTTCGCACGACTTCGTAGTGGCCGGGTCGTGCATCGAGCATGATCTTGGCAGCAGCATGGCGGAACTGGTGCGGGGTCAGCTTTATTGCGCCCTCGTCCCATAGTGCTTTTTCGATCTGCTTGCGCAAGGCTGCCTGATCCTTGGCTTTGCCATTTCGCCCGGGAAACAGGAACGGGTTCGCTTTCGGCATGAAAAGGCAGCGCCACTCCTCGATGTACCGGCCCACGCGCGCGCTCGTGACTTCGGTAAGCAGAAAGTCGAGGCTCTGGCCGTTCTTAACCTCGTCTGCGGGGATGACGATCCGCAACCGCTTGCCTTGCCAGATGAGGTGTTGGTCAAGGCGCAATTTGTTGAGGTTCTCGATCCGCATCGGCGCAAACTGCAAAATCTCAATTGCGACTGCGCTCTGGACCAAAAGTTGTGCCACGTGCCGGGGTGTCCTAGCGCCGGTCGTCTTGGACTTGGCCAACGCAAGGTTCCACAGACTTTGTGGCAGCAACAGGAAGCGCTCAACGGATGCTGGGTCGTCAAACTGAGCCATGGCCGTGACGTTCTTCGGGCTTAGACCGATATGCTGCTTGCGCAGTTTGGGCATAAGTTCAACGAAGAAAGCGGCGGTCTCGCTGGTCGGCGCTCGATATTTGACTGCGTAGCACCGCAAAGACCAAGCGATTTCCCCAATATACTTGGAGGTTTGCTGTCCGTTGCGATCGAGATGCCAGCTTAGTCCCCGCTTTAGCACATTTGGTACAAGCAAGGCGTCAAAGGATTGGGCGCTGCGCAGATCCATACCGGCATGGTGCAGTGCGGAAAGGTAGCGCCACAGATGGCCCTCAACTGCCTTAAGGCTCTTTGGCCTAAAGGGTTTGGGAAGGCCCGCGAATATGTCCGTCCCAGCCAGATGCGCCAGATAGGCGTCAATGTCGTTCTTGATGGCCGCTGAGACCAGATCTGACCCGATGCGATATTGGCGTTCGTCATAGCGGGGCACGCTCAACCGCAACAGCGGCCAGCCAGCTTGGCCGTGTTCTGTGGCCATTTGGTTCCAGACCCGGCACATGGACTGGTGCCGCGTACGTGGATTGCCAATCAGACTTTCGGCATCGATCGCAGCCAAAAACTCCTGCGAAATCGTGTCTGACACCATGTTCGGCGCAATGCCTCGCGCTGAACAAAATCGCATAAACCGAGACAGTTCGGTTTGGGCATATGTGTTGCCGCTGAGCATTTGCCGCAAGCTGTCCCATTCGGCTGTCAGGGGAAAGCCATAGGGCGCAAGTTTTGTGGACACGCCGACCTCACGCATGGCGCTCAGAACCAATGATCGGACATTCTGGATGCGCCTGGGCGATACATTCGCGGTGATGACGTGCACGCGCGCGAGCATATCGCGGATGTACTTGGCGGAGGCGGGCACATTTTCTTCGGGCAGTTTGAACCATCCTGCCAATGTACGGATGGCCGAGATTATATCACGACGGCGCAGGAGCGGGAGATCGTGCCGCGCTTCAATCTGGCGGCGTAGATCTGCAAGGCTCGGCAGTTCGGGGTCGTAAATTGGCTTAGGCGTTGTCATTTCACGTCTCCATGCGATGTCGTGAATAAGGGTGACCGACAGGTCTGGACAAGTGAAGACACTCGACGCCAAAATCTATATATAGTGCAAATATGGCACAAATAATGGTCAAGAATACCATATATAGATTTACACGACAGTGGGTAATACCCTGGCAAGCGCGCCCAAGATGCGCCATATCCAGCCAATTTTTTATCCCAAACGGCCATAGCTTCAGCCTCCCTGACGCTGTGCGGCGACAAAGGCCAACAGGGTTTCAAACTCGTAGCGGCGTTGGCCGCCAACCCGAACGAATGCCAAACCTCCGGTGGAGGTCAGCCGCATGAGCGTCCTGGGTGAGACAGATAAGAAGGCGGCCGCCTCAGGCGGTGTCAGTAGTCGCGCTACCTTTGGCGGCGATGGTATCGATGTCATTTCGTTGACCTCCAGTGACATGGTCGGCCGACGTGGCATCACTTTCCGAAGCGATGACCTCGTGCGCGGCGATCCGTCCGAGAAGCCGCGCAAGGGCAAGCAAAGACGCCGGCGGGCTGACTTGGTCAGTCTGCGACGGCTGCTTATGCGAAGGAGGTGATGCGAGTCGTGCCATGCCAAGCAGCCTCGCATAATCGACCGACTCAAAAATGCTGGCGCAATTCCCTGCCAGTTTCTTGGGATTTATGCTTTTGGTTTAGGTCGCCGAGCGTGGGTCTGCGAGCGATACAAGTTTCGCGCGGCCTCAATACTCGTCGGCTCTCCAGCCTCTGCCATGACAGCAACGAGTAGGTTCTCAAACGGCGTGGCATAGTTTGGGCCCGCAGCGGTTTCTGAGGAGCTAATGCCAGGCTTTGTCTGCGTTGCAGTTTTGTAGATACGCGCAACGGCGTCGACGAGCGCGCGTTTCTCACTACCGTGCTCTGATCCTGGCTTCTCGCCTAGCCATTTGCGTGCATCGGCTGCTGCCGCTTCTAGCTTCTTGCGGTCAATCGGATCGGCAAAATCAAGGTCTGCGACGCTGATGTCTGACCCCTCTGCCACCCTCAGCTTCATGTTGACGAAAACCTGTCCCGCAGGATCCAAGGCATCCCAATGCTTTTGCGCGGCGCTTGCTCTGGTGGAACGCTTGAGGCTGCGATGGAGGCCGTTAATTTGGACTTTGGTGCGAGCAGCTCCGCGCGCTGCATCGGGCTGATCGCGAGTCTTGGTCAGGCGATAGCGTTCAATCTCACTTAAGAGGGCCGTCTCCCAAAGGCCTGTTGTGCCTCGCGATAGCTTGCATCGTTCCAAGGCCTCGGAAATTCCCAGTGATATGGGGCGGTATATAGATATCACATCAGGCTGTTTTCTGCATGGATAGCACCAAAATCATACACCTGGCCTCCATAGGTAGCACAAGGTTCTTATCTATCATTTGGGCCTAGCAGAGGTGCTTTGTCTTCTATGACCCTTATATACACCCAGCTTATTTGCCGTTGTACGAAAATTTCAGCGACTACAATTAATGAAACATTTTCAAAAGGTTGATTGGAAAACTGCCATTAAGCCAACATTGAGTGACAGGTTGACCCCGTAACCACAGAAAATAACGATCATATGATCAAATCAGCTACAAAGCGCTTTGCAATGACGCTAGTTATTTGGCACCCCGTAGCTGTATCGTTGTTTAATTGCCGTGAGATGCTTCGATCTTTGCCTTTATATGCCCACCCGCACTGATCGGGGGGTGGCGCGCACCTTCGCCGAGACAGCTGGGAAGGCACTCGATCCGCGCATCATAATCGGGATGCATGAAATAGCCGATCGACATGCGACGCGACATAGCGTCGTTGAGGTTTTCGGGAACCACGACACGGTGCAAGGTCGAAACCCATTTATCGTTGGTCCAACGTTGCATCATGTCACCCAGATTGACCACCAACGTTCCTTTGGGTGCCACTACGGGCAGCCATTCGCCATTGCAGGCGACCTCGAGACCACCTTTGGCCCCGGTCATCGCCAGAATTGTCATCGCGCCGTAGTCGGTATGCGCCCCAGTCCGCAGTTGGCCCGGCAAGGGTGGCTCAGTCAGTGCCGGGTAATGATGCGCCGACATGACTGAGAAATGCTTGCCGATCAGCGGCATGAAATAGTCTTCGGGCATGTCAGCGGCGACCGCGAAGATCCGTAAGAGATCTGCAGACAACCCTTCGAACGCGCGATAAAGATCGGTCAGGGCCTTGTCGAAACCTGACGGCATGTCAGGGATGAGGTTCGGCGCATAGGCGGTTGCGGCTTCAGGAATATGAGCGAATGCCGCTGCGTGATCATCGACAGGACCCAGGAATAAGCTTTCGCGCAGATCTTTTGGCGCATCTTTTCCCAAGGTTGCCGAAAGCCCACGGGTTGCTACGCCATGATAGCCGCGTTGTTTCGCCGGCCCGGTCGGATGCCATTTTGCCTTTTCGTCGTTGGGAAGATCGAAGAAGGCAAACCCCTTTTCGAACACGGCGTCAAACCGGTCCTGGGCAATACTATGGCCGGAAAGTACGACGAAACCGATATCGCGTGCGGCCTTCGCAACCGCGAGCGCCACAGCCGCTTTACCTTGCGGGTCACCAGACAGAAAAGGTGCGATATCGATGATGGGGACAGCGTTGTTCATTTGGCCTCCATTTGGGCAATCACATGGTCATAGGGGATGTCGCGAGAGATCAGTCCGCCTGATAGCAAAGCGGCTTTCAGGCGTAAAAAAGCGGCAGCTGGGAGCGTGGTATCATGCGCCCAAAGGCCAGAGGCTTGGTAGCCCTCGATCGCCGCGCTCAGGATTGCAGGCGGCACAGTTGGGAATAGATGCGCAAGTTCAGCGGCCAGCGCGTCGGGGACGGCCGTATTGACCGTATGCAAAGCGGGCGCGATGCCCGCCAGCAGGGCAGCGCATGTCCCAAGATTGGCGCCAAGATAGCTGCGCGTGGTATAAAAGCTTGTATAGCCGATATCACCGCGGCTGGCGAAGCGATGCCAGATATGCCCGACACCCTGCGCCACCGCGGTTGATGCATAAGGTTCGAGAACTTGCACTACGTCGATATCACCCGCAGCCAAGCGCGCTACCGCGGTCGTCATTGGTGCTGGTGCCGACAGGCTCAGCGCGCTGATATCGATGCCGGCGCGGCTTAGATCATCTTGAAACGTCATCCATGGTGTCGGGACTTCATGGGCAATGCCAAGGCGGAGACCGCGCAGATCCTCAAACCGAAACGCTGGGTTGGGCTTGCGTCCGATCAACACGAAAGGGTCACGCGCTACGATCTGACCAAAGGCCACGAGCGGACAATCAATGTCACGCTCGTGATGCAACATCACCCGCATTGGCCCGCCCCACGAAATATCGGCCCGCCCTGCCAAGAGCCCCTCGGCGGTTTCGACCGGGTCGGGCGATAGCTGGATGTTCACGGCCAGCCCCTGATCTGCCCAATAGCCGCGCAGATCCGCCAAATAGAATGGCGCGTAAACGATGGTGCGCAAGTTTTCGTAAAGCGTGATCATGGCGCTTGTGGCGGTCCTTTGAGCTCGATCTTGTTTCCGTCGGGGTCAAGAAATGTCAGCGAGGGGCCGAAACCGCCCGCGCCGAAACGATCGCGTGGTGCCGTGGGTTCCACCCCGTAGCGGCGCAAATGTGCGGAAATGGCGGCGGCATCAAAAGGGGTCACCTGCAAGGCGATGTGATCGACGTTGCGCCCGGCACCGTCTTGTTCGGGCAGCAGCAACAGGTCGATCATCGAACTGCCTGCTGCAAGATGCATCAGGTCAAGCTTTTCATTGTGGCGCAACAATTTGCACCCAAGCACGGTTTCGTAAAACCGTTTGGCGCGGTCCAAGTCAGTGACATAAAGCACCACATGGTCGATTTTTTGCACGGTGAATGTCACATCGCCCTCCTATGTTCTGGCAAGCGCCCCTTGCGCCTCCAGCATACTGGCGTAGGGTCCGACGCAACATAAAACAGGAGATCCCCATGCCCGTCATCAAGGTCACGCTGATCGAAGGCTATGACGCCGAGACCATCGCAACGCTGTCGCGGCGCATGACCGATGCGGTGCGTGCAACGATTGCCGCGCCGCCTGAGGGGATCACGGTCATCGCTGAAGAGGTAGCGCCAACAAATTACATGCGCGGCGGTGTCGCGCGAAAGCCTGGCGCGCCGGTGCCGGGGGCGGCAGCTGTGGTTTCCGATTACCTCGCCGCGATGGAGGCGCGTGATCTTGCGCGTGCCAAGGCGCATCTGCATGACGACTTTATCATGACCTTTCCCAGCGGTCGTACGATGACCTCGCTCGAAGACCTGATCGACTGGAGCAAGACACGCTACGACCATGTCGCCAAGCGTTTCGTGGGGTATGATCAAGCCTTTGAGGGCGACCGTGCAATTGTGTGGTGCCGTGGCACGCTTCATGGCGCCTGGGTTGGTGGTGCGCCCTTTACAGGGATCCGCTTCTGTGACCGCTTCGAACTGGTCGCAGGTCATATCGTCCGGCAAGAGGTTTGGAACGATCTGTCCGAGCATCGCCCCACCTAGCCGTTGAACCGCGCGCCGAGCGCGTCGAATTTTGCCGTGTCGAGTTGATCCTTGATCTCGTCAAACCCGGCAAGCAGCGCTGGGTTTGATCCCGGTGCGCCGCTTTCCATCAGCGCGGCCAACGCCGCTTGCACACCTTTCATGGCGGCAAGGATCGTTGTGACTGGGCAAGATACGCGCGCCGCACCCAAGGCCTGCAATTCGGCAAATGTGAACAGCGGTGTGCGCCCGCCTTCTACCATGTTGATCGAAACCGGGGCTTCGATTTCGGTGATCACGCGGCGCACTTCTTCGCGAGTTTCGATCCCATCGACAAAGATCAGCGTGGCCCCTGCTGCGGCATAGGCGTTTCCACGTCTGATCGCCTCGTCCACGCCCAGCGGTTGCAGCGCGTCGGTGCGTGCATTGATGACAAAATCTTTGTCTTGCTTGGCATCGACGGCGGCGCGCAACTTGCCGACCATCTCCTCCATCGCGATTACGGTTTTGCCGGTGAAATGACCACAGCGTTTTGGGCTGACCTGATCCTCTAGATTGATACCGGCGGCCCCTGCAGCCTCGAAGGCCCGCACGACATGCCATGTCGTCGCGGCATCGCCAAAGCCCGTATCACCATCGGCCATGACGGGTATAGACACGGCCTCGACCAAAACGCGGGTGCGGTCGAGCATTTCGCGAAACCCAAGGATACCGATATCAGGCAGGCCAAGGTGACTGGCCGCCAGCCCAAATCCCGACGCCTGCACAGCGCCAAACCCCGCCTTTTCGATGAGCATTGCCGAAAGCGCATCATAAGCCCCCGGCATCACCAAAAGTTCCGGCGCTTCGATCAGCGCCTTTAGTCGGGTGGTTTTTCGCATTCTACCTCCAGCAGCGGCGCGTCGGGGCTTGCTGTATAGCCTGTCTTGTTTAGTATGAATTGTAAACAGTTTGCAGAGAGACAGCGCGGTGCGATCTCAACACTCAATTCCCCATGCAGACCGCGCGCCCTACTCGGCTTGGCCGGATCGGCCGAAGATCGTTTGGCCAAATGGTGCAAAATTGGCGCTGTGGGTGGTGCCCAATGTTGAGCATTACGAATACAGGCCACTGCCATCGCCGGTGCGCAACCCATGGCCGCGTACACCACATCCCGATGTGATCGGCTATGGATCGCGCGATTATGGCAACCGCGTTGGCCTTTGGCGGATGTTCGATCTTTTCGACCGGCTTGCGCTGCGCGCCACGGTCTCGCTGTCGATGGCGAATTGGGTGCATTACCCCGAGATCTTTCACGCGATGGAGGCGCGCAATTGGTCGGTGCTGTGCCACGGGATGTATAATACCCGCTATCACTGGAATTATTCCGAGGAAGAGGAACGCGCGGCTATCCGCGAATGTGTGGATCTTTACGGCGAACTGACGGGGCGGCAGATCCGTGGCTGGTTTAGCCCGGCCGCCTCTTTCACCCTCAACACACCTGATCTGATCGCCGAGGCGGGCATCACATATTACACCGATTGGCATCATGATGACCAACCCGTGCCGCTGCGGACGACGACGGGGCGCCTGATCACATTACCTTATACGATGGACCTCAACGACTCGATCCTGCACCGGCAGCAATTCGAGGCCGAGGATATGGCACAAATGATCCGCGACGGCTTTGACGAGCTATATGCTGAGGGCGGTCAGGTGATGTGCATCGCGCTGCACCCCTATATGATGGGACAGGCGCATCGCATCGCGCATCTGGCGCGCGCCTTGGAATATGTGCTTGGGCATGACGGCGTCTGGGCCGCGACCGGCGAAGAGATCGCCGATCACTATCTTGCCCATTGCCAAGATCACATCGCTTGGCACGAAGGGCTTGCCCCATGACCCGCCCGCGCAAGGGGATGGACCACAGCCTATACGCATTTTCCGCCATGCCGACGCGTCAGGCGCTGTCATGGCCGGGCGGCGCGTGCATGGCGGTCTGCGTGCTGATCCATCTCGAATACTGGGAGTTGGATCCGCCCGAGGGCGCATGGCGCGACAGCCGCTTCACCGGCGAATACGGGTTCTACTTTCCGGAATATCGCCCTTTTACCCAGCGCGAATACGGCAACCGGATCGGGCTGTTCCGTGTCTTGCAAGCACTCAAGGGGCGTGGACTAAAGCTCAGCGTTGCGGCCAATGCTAGCGCGCTTGAACGCTATCCGCGCGCCGTTGCAGAATTGCAGGCGCTGGGGGCGGAATTCGTGGCGCATGGTGAATACCAATCACGCATGCTGACCGCCGCGATGTCCGAGCGCGAGGAGCGCGACTTGATCGCGCGCACAACCGCTACCTTCACCCGTGTGTTGGGCCAGCGTCCAAGGGGCTGGCTGGGTCCAGACAGCGGCGAAAGCACCAAGACGCCGCAACTTTTGGCCGAGGCGGGCTATGATCACCTGCTTGATTGGCCCAATGACGACCAACCCTATCCGTTCTTGACAAGCCCTTCGCTTGTCTCGATCCCGAACCAAATGGAATGGGATGATGTTACGGCCCTTTGGCTGCGCAAGGTGCCCAATCCGCGCTACCCCGGCCTTGTCGGCGACGCGGCCACGGCATTGGCGGCCGAAGGTGGCCGCAGCTTTATGTTGTCCTTGCATCCTTGGGTAATTGGACAGCCGCATCGCATCCGCTACCTGCGCGCGGCGTTGGATCGGCTCTGCGCGATCGATGGTATCTGGAGCACGACGCCAAGTCAGATTGCCGATCATTGCCGCGCCGCATGGGGGGCCAATGATGATCTTGTCTGACCTTGCACGGGTGATCCGTTCCAAAAATGCCGGGCCGACCCTTTTGACGGTTGATGTGCTCTTCGCCGATGCGCCGGGTTTTGCGCGTGGTGTCGCCGCGTTGACAGTAGCGGCCGTGGCGCGCTGCTATGCCCGCAGACCTGAGGATGTGCGCATCATAGCCGTGCCATCGGCTCATGCGGTCAAGATCGTTTTGCCACGCAGTGTTCCTGCGGGTGCGCCCGGTGATCGCGACGCCTATGGCGCGCAGCAGCATACGCCCTTGTTGGATTTGATTGTATGAGTGCCTTTTCGCGCCTAGCCGCTGACTGGCCGGGGACGGATGCGCCGCTGCGTGTTTTGGCGGCTTCGGGGCAATTGGGGCTGGGCATCCCAAAAGCGGCCTTTGACGCAGGCATTGCCCGCGCGCCGCATGTGATCGCCGCCGATATGGGTTCCATCGATCCGGGGCCACATTACCTTGGATCGGGGAAGATGGCGGCGGCGCCTTCGATGGTACGGCGCGATCTGGCGATGGTGCTGCGCGCCGCGCGCGATCTGGATGTGCCGCTTTTGATCGGTAGCTCGGGCACAGCTGGCGCCGCGCCGCATCTGGCAGAGGTCGCGGCCCTTTTGCGTTCGGTCGCAGCCGAACTTGGCCTTGCGTTCCGCCTTGCAACGATCGCGGCCGATATGCCCCGCGACATGGTGCAGGCGGCCGAACATGCCAACCGCCTCGCCCCTATTGGCCCAATCACGGCACAGATCGCGCCATCGACCCATATCGTGGGCCAGATGGGTCAGCGCGCCTTTGCCACCGCCTTGGCGGCAGGTGCGGATGTGATCCTTGCCGGACGCGCCTGCGATACCGCCCCCTTTGCCGTGGTTCCCGTCCTTTTGGGCTACCCCAAAGGGCCGGCGGTCCATATGGCCAAGATCCTCGAATGTACGTCGCTGTGTTGCGAACCAGGTGGGCGCGATGCGATGCTGGCCACGCTGTCGGGCGATGGGTTCAGCTTGGAAAGCATGAACCCATCGCGTGCAGCGACGCCTTTGTCGGTCGCGGCTCATGCGCTTTACGAACAGGCCGATCCAACGCGCGTTTTCGAGCCTGAGGGGCATGTCGATCTCAGCGCTGCGCGCTATACCGCAATCGATGCGCGCTGTGTCCATGTCAGCGGTGCCGTCTGGCATGACTCCGCACAACCCAGCGTCAAGGTCGAGGCTGCCCGCCCGGTTGGCCACCGCGTTGCCATCTTGGCCGGGGTCGCCGATCCCGGCTTTATCGCGGCCTCGTCCGAGATCTTAGCGGCTGTGTGTGACTTGGTCGCCGAGATGATCCCGCAAACGCAAGACGCGCCTTGGACGCTCCAGTTTCGCCGCTATGGTATTGACGGGGTGTTGGATTGGCCCACGCCCCCGACGACCACCCCGCGCGAGGTCTTTTTATTCGGCGAATGCATCGCCCCTGATCTCGAAACGGCCCGCGCGGTTGCCGCCGCCGCGCGCCAACACCTCTTGCATTGGGGCTTTGACGGTAGGCTTTGTACCGGCGGCAACTTGGCCTTTCCGATCACCCCGCCCGAGCTGGACGCAGGGCCGGCCTATGCGTTTTCGCTTTATCATATCATGCAACTCGACACCTGGGATGCGCTTGACGCGCTCTTTCCCGTCACCCTTCACGACATCGAAAAGGATAGACCATGAGCCAGATCAACGTCGACTATGTCGGCCAATTCAACGCCGAAAGGATCACGGAGCCCGCCCGCTCGGCCCTTGTGATCGTCGACATGCAATATGCGACCGGCCACAGCAGCGGCCCCTTGGCGGCGAAGATGAAGGCCGAGGGCAATAGCGTGACTGATTGGCGTTTCGACCGGATCGATGCGCTGGTCATCCCCAACACCCAACGCTTGATCAAGGCGATGCGGGCGGCGGGCGGCAAGGTCGTCTATATCACCATCGGCGCAGCGCTTTCCGATTGTTCGGATGCGCCAGTGCATATGCGCAGCTTCTTTCAGTCGGTGAATAATTACGAAGGTCAGCGCGCCCACCAGATTATCGAAGAGCTAGCCCCCAAACCTGGTGATCCGATCGTGCGCAAAACATCGATCGGGGCCTTTGCTTCCACGGGGTTGGACCACCTTTTGCGCACGATGGACCGTGAGCATCTTTTCATGGTTGGCGTGTCGAGCAACATGTGCGTGGAAACGACTGCCCGTGAAGCGGCTGATCGTGGCTATGCCGTCACGCTGGTCGAAGATGCCTGCGCGACCACCCACAAGGAATTGCACGAGGGCACGATGCGCAATTTCGCCCGCTTCTTTGGCAAGGTGCGCTCGACCGATGAGGTGCTGGGCCTGCTTACGTCTTGATGGTGTTGGCGCCCGCCATGTAGACGGCAATCTCAGTGATTTTGCCGTCTACCATGCAAAAAATATTGGCATTGGATTTCGGCTCCGGCGCATCTGGGCCGAAATAACTTACCGTGAACTGGCTGGCGATCCGCCCCGTACTGGCCGAGGGGGAATGGGTGAAATCATGATGCGCGGCCCGCATCGGGCCTTGCCAACGCGTGGCGAAAAGATCGCAGATCGCCGCGCGCCCATCATAGGTGATGCCATGTGTTTCGATCGTAACGCGACAATTATCCGCGAGGGTTTGACCTAATGCATCGGGATCGCGCGCGTCCAACGCGGTGAAATATTGCTTCGCGAGTGCTGTCAGATCATCATCGGTCATGCAGTGCCCTTTAGCGTGTTCTGTCCCGTCATGTAGACGCGGACCGTGGCAAAGCGCCCATCACGGATCCCGAAAAAATTGCAGTTGGATTTATGCGTCAACCTGCCGTCCTGCGCGGTGTTTTGTACCGCAAAGCGGCTGGCGATACCGCCTGTCACGGGGTCGGGGACATGGACGAACTCATGATGCAGCACTGCTGCGTGATCATGCCAAAGCCGGGTGAACATGGCGGTGATTTGGTCATGCCCCTCCAACCGCACGTCATGGGTTTCGACGCTGAACACGCAATCGGGGCAAAGCGTATCCAAGAGGGCAATCAAGTCTTCGTCATCGACCGCTTTGAAATAGCGGGTGACAAGTGCAATCTGGTCATCACGCGTCATGGCAGCGTTCCTTCGGGAAGGGTGGCCACATATGCTGCGATGCCACCCGGGGTGGTGATCCACAAATCGTCGCGCTGCGCCAAGATATGGTCCAAGGCGCGGCGCAATGCGCGCAGGCGAAATGGCTGGCCGATGACGAAAGGATGCATCACGATATTGAAGACCAGCGGATATTTTTCGGATTGCAGCAGCATCTCGTCGAAATGATCGACGATCATCTGTTCGAAATCCACGCCCGTGTGATGGCGAAAAACCTGCGCTGGGCTGTCGTTGAGTTCGATGGAATAGGGTACCGATAGGATCGGCCCGGTTTTGGTACGCATCCAAAATGGTTGGTCATCGGCAGGCCAATCGAGCGTATAGGTATAGCCCGCCTCTTTCAGCAGATCGAGTGTCGCGGGTGATTGCACGATATAGGGGCCAAGCCAGCCCTTGGGGCGGGCACCGAAATGCTGGGCGATGGTGTCCGATGTTTCCGCAATCATCGCGCGCTCGGTCGCCTCGTCCATGATGTCTTGGCGCTCGGAATTTGTCAGGCCATGGCCGATCACCTCGTCGCCACGGGAGATGATCCGCGCCACGATTTGGGGGCAGTGCGCTAATGCGGCGGCATTCACGTTGTGCGAACACGGCAGACCCAATTCATCAAGCAGGTCGAAAAGGTACCAGACGCCGACCCGGTTGCCATAATCGCGCCATGCATAGTTGCGCGTTGTCTGCGCAGCACCGGGCAAGGTGTGGTCGCTGCCAAGCCCGGACATGAACGAAAACCATTCGATATTGTTGCATAGGCTGACCGCCAGCCGCTTGCCCCCCGGCCAGGTATAGGTCGGGCGATCTGGCAAGGCGCTGAACTCGTAACGGTCATGTTGGCGGATTTCCATCGCGTTCCCCGTTTGTAACGATGCTGCAAGGTTGACAAGCTTGCAGCGAGTTCGTCAACTGTTGACAAGCTGAACCTGGCAAAGGAACGCGCTATGACTGCTTGGAGCGGGGTGATCTCCGAAGAAGAAGAACGTCGTTATGCTGCCGCAGGCTTTGGCGGTGCAGGCGGTTTTGGGACGCGCCCGGCCCTGCTGATCATTGATGTGCAATATCGTACCGTTGGCACAGAGCGGCTGCCTTATTGGGAAGCGATCAAGCAATACCCCACCTCTTGCGGTGATGTTGGTTGGGCGGCAGTCGACCGGATCTCGCCCTTGCTGGCGGTGTTCCGCGCCAAAGGTTTCCCGGTCCTCTACCCCCATGTCGCGCCCAAGAATGCCGCAACCGATGGCGGGCGGCTGGCACAGAAAATCCCCTCGATCATGGGGATTGATGCAAAAGGGTATGATTTCGTCGCCGAGGTCGCCCCGGTGCCCGGCGATGTGCTTTTGCCCAAGAAACACCCAAGCGCGTTCTTTGGAACACCGCTGACCAGCCATCTGATCGATCTAGGTGTTGATACGCTGGTGGTGACGGGCTGCACCACATCGGGTTGTGTCAGGTCTTCAGTTACGGATGCGTTTGCACTCAATTTCAAGGTCATCGTGCCCGAGGATTGCGTCTATGACCGCGCGCCAACATCACATGCCGTCAACCTGTGGGACATGAACGGGAAATATGCCGATGTCATGCCCTCGGGGGCGGTCATCGCAACCCTTAATGCTATGGAGGCTCGGGCATGAGCGCGGAAAAAATTGGTGCGGCGCTGAAAGATCTGGTCGCCTTTACCAGCGCGATAGAATGGACTGATATTCCAATCGCGGTGCAACAGCGTGCGGCACTTGTGCTGTGCGATGACATAGCGGCCATGGTTGCAGCGCGCGCGGAACCCGAGGTGACAGCGCTGCATGATGGTGTTGCTAAAGCTGCCGGGGCGGCCGAAGCCACGGTTTTCAATGCCCGGGGTCAGCGGCTAGATCGCTATTCTGCGGCACTGGCCAATGGCTGTGCGGGGGATTGGGCGGAACTCGACGAAGGGTATCGGCGGGTGATCTGTCATGCTGGCGTCTATTGCCTGCCCGCCCTATTGGCCGAAGCCGAGGCCGATGGCCATAGTGCCACTGATCTGATGCGCGCATTGGTGATCGGTTACGAAACCGTGGCCCGCGTAGCGCGCGCCTTTACCTTTCCCAATCTCGTCTTGCACCCGCATGGCAGCCTTGCGGCGGTTGGGGCGGCGGCCGCGATTGCCGCGCTGCGCCGGGTGCCGCAAGATGTGGCAGTGGGCGCAATTTCTAGTGCCGCGACCATGGTCTTGCCGGGGCCATATACGCACCCGATCCAAGGCTCGCTTGTGCGCAATGTCTGGCCGGGGGTTGCCGCGCAGACGGGGCTTCGCGCCGTTGACTGGTCGGCGATCGGCATTCGCGGTCTGCCCTCGGCCTTGCATGATGTCTATACAGACGCCTTCGGCGCCCGCGCCGATGCAAACGAACTCAACGGCGCCCTAGGTGAGGCTTGGGCGATCAGCGATGGTTATCACAAGGTTTTTGCCTGCTGCCAATATGGTCATGCGACCATCGAGGCGACCAAGAAGCTTCTCGAGCGCGCGCCGGCATCGCGTATCGCGGCGATCCATCTGGAGACGCATGAAAAAGCCCGGATCATGGATAATCCTGACCCCGATACGACGATCGCGGCGAAATTCTCGATCCAGCACATCGCGGCTACGGCGGCAGTGCATGGCAGCGGCGGGGCCGAGGCGTTCTCGGCAAATTCGCTCCATATTCCTGATGTTGTTGCGCTCCGCCACAAGGTCAGCACCGCACCCTATGCGCCACTCCCCGCTTGGCCCAATGACCGCCCGACACGGGTGACTTGGACCCTCGATGATGGCAGCACCCTCACCGAAGAGGTGATGAGCGCACGCGGCGGGCCGGACCTGCCTTTCACTCCCGATGAAATCCGCGCCAAGATCCATGGCATCGTCGATGAGGCCTATCCCGCGATGGGGGCGGTCATGGATGCGCTGCTTGATCTTGATCCAGCCGGTCTGGGCCGGGCATGGGATGCAACCGTGAAAGGTATGACCGCATTATGAGCGATACCCTTGATCTGTTGGTGATCGGGGCCGGGGCCTGTGGCCTTGCTGGCGCGATCGCAGCGCATGACGCAGGCGGGAGCGTCGCGATCTTGGAGGGCCGTGACAGGCCTGGTGGCAATTCGGCACTTTCGACCGGCTCCATCCCTGGTGCCGGGTCGAAATACCAACGTGCCGCCGGGATCGAAGACAGCCCGGAACGGATGGTCGCGGATCTGATCGGCGTGGCGGGCCAGCATGATGCCGATGACCTGACCGCTATGATCGCCGCAGAATGCGGGCCGCTTTGCGAATGGCTCATCGATGATCTGGGCGCGCGGATGGAGTTGATCACCGCTTATCGCCATATCGGCCATTCTGTAGAACGGCTACATGCGCCACGTTCCCGCCGGGGGCAGGATCTGGTCGACGACCTCCTGCGGTTCGTGGCAGATCGCGATATTCCAATCGCGGTTGGCAACAAGGCCGAAGCCTTGATCGTCGAGGCAGGCGCGGTGGTGGGCGCGATTGTGAACGGCGAAGAGGTTCGCGCGCGCAAGGTTTTGCTGGCCACCAACGGCTTTGCTGCAGACCCCGCGCTCGTCGCGCGTTATTGCCCAGAGATCGCGGCGGCCGAATATTTCGGCGCACCCGGCAGCACTGGGGACGCGGTGCGCTGGGGCGAAAGTCTTGGCGCAGCGCTGGGCAATATGGCTGCATATCAGGGCTACGCGGCGGTCGCTTATCCACAAGGTCAGCTGCTCTCGTGGACTACGCTCGAAAAAGGCGGGATCTTGGTCAGCGAAACAGGCCAACGTTTCGGCAACGAGGATCTGGGCTATTCCGGATATGCCGCGCATGTGATGAAGCAAGGCCCCTTTGCCTGGGCGATCTATGATGCGCGTATCCATGATGTGGCGATGGCTGAAGAAGAATACGCCGAAATGTCCGCGATGGGGGCTATTGCCTGGGCCGATACGCCCGAGGCGCTGGCACAGAAGCTTGGTCTTGGCGCGGATGGTCTTTCCGACAGTGTCGCGCACTATAATGCTGCTGCACAGGGCGACGCAGACGACGCGTTTGGGCGCAGCAAGTTTGCGCTGGCCCCGCTGCAAGCCCCCTTTGCCGGGGTGAAGGTCAAGCCGGGTTTGTTTCACACGCAAGGCGGGCTTTTGGTCGATGCCCAAGCCCGGGTACGCAAGGCCGGTGGCGGGATCATCCCGAACCTTTTCGCAGGTGGCGGTGCCGCAGCCGGGATCAGCGGGCGTGCGGGCGCGCTTGGCTATGCTTCGGGCAATGGTTTGATCACGGCACTTGTGCTGGGGCGGCGGGCAGGCATCACCGCTATGGAAGACATCAAGGCAGGCGCATGAGCGCGCCCATGACAGGCGCGGCCCGGATCGCCGATTTCGCGGCGGCCACCTTTGCCGATGGCGTGCCCGATCATGTGCTGGAGGCGGCGCAACTGCATCTGCTCGATGCGATCGGGGTTGGCCTTGCCTCGGCCAGCTTGCCCGAGAACGCAGGCTGGGCAGCCGCAGCAGCCGCAGGCTCTGCCAGCTTATTGAGTGGCGGCACAGCCGAGGCGGGCGCAGCTGCCATGATCAACGGCGCGCTGATCCACGCGCTGGAATATGACGACACCCATATCGGATCTGTGGTGCACGGCAGCGCCGTCGCAGCCCCATTGGCGCTGGCTGTGGCGCAATTGGCGCAAGCATCAGGGCGTGATCTGATGCTTGCCTATATCGTGGGATGGGAGGTCGCGATCCGCATTGGTTTGGCGGCACCCGGCGCTTTTCAGGCACGCGGATTTCAGGTCACCTCTGTCGGTGGGGCCATCGGGGCCGCTGCCGCCGCAGGTCAGATCATTAGCCTTGATCGCGCCCGCGCGACATCTGCGATTGGTATCGCTGGGGGGCAGGCGTCGGGCACCCTCGCGTTTCTGGCAGATGGGGCAATGTCTAAGGCGCTGAACCCCGGATGGGCCGCACGCACCGGGATCGAGGCCGCGCGTCTGGCGGCGGCAGGCATGACCGGGCCTGAATCCATCTTGGAAAGTGGCTTTGGCGTGATGACAAGTTTTGCCGGTGATGCATCCGGGCTTGCGGCGGCTTTGGATGGCTTGGGCCAGGATTGGCAACTGCCGCAAGCCGCGTTCAAGCTTTACCCCTGTTGCCACTACATCCATCCGTTTTTGGAGGCGATCGAACAGGCGATGGCCGAGGGTCTGCGCGCAGATGATCTGGTGTCGCTGACAGCTTTTGTGCCACCACCCGCCGCCCCGTTGATTTGTGAACCTTGGGCGCGGCGGCAAGCGCCGATCTCGGGTTATGACGGCAAATGGGGCTTGGCCTATGCGATGGCCCTGATGCTGGTCGATGGCCGGGTTGATGTCGACAGCTTCACAAGCCACCCGCGCGCAGATGTCGTCGCCGTGGCGCAGCGCATGACATGGGCACCGATGCCTGATCATGGTTTTCCGAGGCGCTTTGCGGCCCGCATTGAAGGCATGGGCAAAAAGGGGCCGTTCAAGGCCGCGCTACATCAGGTGCTTGGCGCACCAGATCGACCAGTCAATACCGCCGCTATCCGTGCAAAGTTCGTAAGCAACGCGACGCGCCGGTTCGAAGCCATGCGAGTAGCGCAATTGGAAGAGGCGATCTTAGGGCTGGTCTCAGCACCGGATATCGCCGCATTGGGTCGGCTGCTCTAGCTCATCAGGTTGGGCAGGAACAATACGATCGAGGGGAAAGCGATCAAGAGCCCCAGCGTGACGAAATCCATCATCAAGAACGGCGTGACGCCCGCAAAGACTTCCTCCAAACGCAAGGGCACGGGCGAAGCTGAGCGCACGACATAGACGTTCAGGCCTACGGGCGGCGTGATCAAGCTGATCTCGGCCAGTTTGATCGCGATGACTCCCAGCCAGATCGGATCATAGCCAACGCTGGTCAGGATCGGGAACATCACCGGCAAGGTCATGACCATGATCGCAATCGGGTCGATTAACATACCCAAGAGCAGATAGAGCACTGCAAATCCCACAAGGTACATGAAGGGCGACAGTTCCAGCGCAAGCATCCAATCGGAGATGTCACCGACAAGACCCGTGTAGGTCAAAAACCGCGCGAAGATGATGCCGCCGATGACGATGATAAAGATCGTCGATGTGGTGATACCGGCATCCTTGAAGGTGTCGACTAGCATCTTGCCGTTCAACTTACCCTTGGCAGCAACGATCAAGAAGGCACCGAAAGCACCGACGGCGCCAGCATAAGTCGGCACGAAAAAGCCAAGATAGATGCCGCCGATGACAAGGATAAACAGGAAAGTGATCCCCCAAACGCCCTTCAGCGATTCCCACTTTTCGCGCCGAGTGATTATGACATTCGGGATGGGGCAAAGATCGGGCCGGGCCCTGGCCACAAGATAGATCCCCAACATGTAAATCGCCGCCGACATCAAACCGGGGATCAGGCCGGCCACCAAAAGCCTGGCAACCGATTGCTCGGTGATAACGGCGTAGATGATCATCAGGATGGAGGGCGGGATAAGCGAGGCCAAAGTCCCTGACGCAGCGATACAGCCCGCCGAGATCCGCTTGTCATAGCCGAATTTTGTCATCTCCGGCATTGCCATCTTGGTGAACACTGCGGCGTTCACGATGGTCGATCCGCAAGCCGCACCAAATGCAGCCGAGGCCAGTGTGGTGGCCATCGCCAAACCACCAGAAATTTTTCCGAGCCAATTATAGGCGGCCTTGTAGAGATCGGTGGTTAACCCGGCCTGTGTTGCAAGCGCGCCCATCAAGATGAAGAGGGGAATAACGGCCAGCGTGAAGGAGTTGGTGGTTGAGAACGGCACTGTCGCAAGTTGCGCAAGGGCCGCGCGCTCGTTGATGGTGATCAAGATGCCCACAAAGCCACTCAGCCCAAGGCCCACACCGATGTGAACCCCCATGCTGAGCAGGAAGAGCAACATGATAGCGACGATGATGCCGGCGGTTGCTGGATCAAACATGCGGGATTACTCGACTTTCTGGATGACGCCGAGCGGGTCGTTTTCGAGCCCTGCGCCGGTCTTGATGCGGATAAGATCTTCGATCAGGTGCAGCGCAAGCTGCAAGATCATGAGCGCGCAGCCTGCCGCAAGAATGAACCGCGCGGGCCAAAGTGGAAAGCGGATCAAGCCGACTGTGGCTTCGTTGATCTGCAATGAATATTGTGCCTCGCCAATCGCTTGCTGCAAGATCAGCCCGTAAAAGGCGATCGCGGCCAGATCGGTGATCACATCCATGACAGCGCGCACCCGTGGCGGCATCTGGAAATAGACCAATTCGACCCGGATATGGGAACGGCGGATTTGGGCATAAGCCAAGGCACCGAAAACAATCAGCACCATCGTACTTTCGGTCAATTCGCGTGGGCCTGGCACAGGGATCAAGAGAACCTGTGTTCCGACGATGTCGGCAACACCAAGAAACATCGAAAAAAGCATCCCCATGCCGCCGATCAACAAGACAACCAAGGCAAGGCGTTCGACGATTTTCGAGACAAGTTTCATTGGGTGGAGGTTCCTGTCTTCAAAGGGTACGTGGCGGGCGATCAACACCCGCCACGAATTTCAGCGCTCAGTTGGCGTCAATGATCGCGCGCCAGTAAGTTGCAACCTCAGCGGCTTGATCGCCCATGCCGCGAGATGCCATGTCATCAACCCAGTTCTGCAGCAGATCGGGCGCTGTAGCTTTCCACTTGGCCAGCTCTTCGTCCGAGATCGGAATGATGGTGCCACCAGCAGCTACAATCGCGTCGCCTGCAGCATTTTCAGCGGCTTCGATGTTGTTGATGTAGGCTGCGCCTGCGCGGTCGGCTTCTTCAAGAATGATCGCCCGATCAGCTGCGGAGATGTCGTTGAATACATCTTCGTTGATCACGATCAAATGCCCGGTGATCGCCATGACAGGGCCACAGCTATAGGGGCCCGGCTCGTAGAGGCGGTTCGACAAGATATTGCCGCGGTTCAAGAACGAGTAGTCGAGCGAGCCGCGCTGTAGCGCCTCGTAGACATCGCCAACGCCGACCGAAACGGGAACGGCACCGATAGCTTCATGTGCCTTGGGAATGTCGGCGCCAAAGGAACGGATCTTCATGCCCGCCAAAGCTTCGATGTTATCGCAATTCGGATTCGGGCCGGTCAGATAGTAATCGCCCAAGGGCTGGTGGAACAAGAATTCAACGCCGAAGCTGGACAGCTCTTCGCGGAAGTAGGGTAGATCGTCGTAAGCTGCTGCCGAGATTTCCATCGCCTGACGGGGTGTATCGAAGACGAAGGGGATCTGATAGGCGCGCCAATAGAGAAGCTGGTCAGCGTAATAGCCCGGCACGATGGCGGCCATATCGATGGCACCACGACCGGTAAGTGTCAGAAGCTCATTACCTGCGCCCAAACCACCGGCATAGGTGATCTCGATGCGCACACGGCCTTCGGTGCGCTCTTCAACGGCGGCTGCAAATTCTTGCTCTGCGGCAAGGAAAGGCGAATCGCCCAAGTAATGGCCGTAACGAAGCGTCACTTCCTGCGCGCTGGCGGTTCCAGCAAGCAGAGCGGCCGCTCCGACGAGGGTGGTAAAACGGTTAAACATTAATATCTCCCTGTGTGTTTGCCACCCTTATAGGGCGGTCAGTTCGAGGTTGTTGAAAACCGAAGTAGCCAGAGTTTTCCGACTTAAGGGTGTTGTTCGATGTGCCCGTGTCAAGCCGCGCACGCAGTTCGACGACAGTCGCCACCCAGTCGATTAAACCTCCGCGCCCAATCAGCCAACTGTTGACAGTGTTGCGAAGCTGACGAACAATTGTCAACGATGACCTTCACCCCCGGGAGTATTCTTCGTGAACCGCTTGCGAGATGACGAAGAAGCGGTTGTGCCGCAAGACGATGCAGCACATGTCCGCGATATCCTCGATCGACTGGCGGCGCGTGCCTCTTGTCGTGACTTTGACGAGAGCTTGATCAGCCCTGAAATTCTGGAAGATATCGTGCGCGATGGGGTCGAGGCGCCATCGTCTTGCAACCAGCAGAATTGGCATTTCGTCATCGTTGCCGATCCGGCACGCAAGCGGCGCGCACGCGATATTTCCGGTGGAAACCATCACTTTGCCGAATGTTCGGCGCTGATTTACCTCTGCTTTCAAAAGGGTTGGACGCATGGGAATTTCTCGATCGTCCAATCGGTGGCGGGTGCGTGCTATCACATGATGCTCTCGGCGCATCTGCGCGGCTTTCAATGCATCTGGAATGCGGGCATTGGTGATCAGGTTGCCCTGCGAGAGATGATCGGATTGCCCGAGACATTTGACGTGATCGGCGCGCTGGCCATTGGCCGGGCTAAGGCCACAGCGCCTAAAAATAAGGCGCCACGCCGCCCGATACATGAAATTTTCAGCTGGGAAAAATTCGAACGCCCTTCTGCAAGCTGCTATCCGGTAAAACCTGCCGCCGCCTATCCTTATTGGGAGATCCGCAATGACGCGAATCCCTATGCCGAGTGGAACCCCGCGCATTGGCGTTGGGACCAGCTGGCCGATTTCCGTGGCTATTCGGTTTGGGCCAAATCACCCTTGGCGGGTGTCTATGTCTCGCGCAGGCAGGGTGAGGCGACGGCGGTCGAGATGTCGCTTTTGCCGGCATTGCCCAGTGGGGCAAAGGTGGTCGAAGTCATGGGATGGGGTGGCACAACGACAACCGCGCTGATGGGCGCGCTTGGCCATGACGCACAGCTGACCTTTGTCGAGCTATCGGCCAATAACCTGTCTTTCATGACCGAGCGCTTGCGCCGTGAAGGGCATGACATGTCACGCCTGCATGGCGAAGTGATGGTGAATGGGACCCTGCCGCAGGCGGATGGATCTGTCGATCTCGTGGTTTTGCCGCAGGTGCTGGAACACATGCCCGCGCCCGAAGCCTTTCTTGACGAGGTGCGCCGTGTTCTTGCGCCCGGTGGTTATGTTTTGGCAAGCGTGCGCAATATGACATCGGCCTATGGCGCGCATTGGCGCGCGGTCGAAGCGGTGGGCGCGATCCCTAATCAGGGGCCGTTCACGCCGATTGCGGCCGCCGACCTCGCCACATGGATGCACACGCGTTTCACGATCGAGGCGGATCTGGGCATTGGTGCCGATGCCACCGGAGATGCCGCGCGCCTGACAGGTGACGCGTGTCAGACGGGGCGGCTTTACGCGATGCGAGGCCGGCGTGCCTAAGCGGTGGTCATGCCAAGTGACGGCGCACGAAGCGCCCGTTGCCGATGGCCGCATCATCGAGCATGCCTTCGCGCAACACAAAGCGACCGCGCGACAAGGTATGCACGACACGCGCCTGCATCCGCTCACCCTCGTAGATCGAATAGCCCGCATCACTGCGTATGTGCTCTTTGCCAACAATCCAATCGGCGTTCAAATCGACCACCGCTATATCGGCGTCCGCGCCTGCCCGCAGCGCGCCCTTGTCATGCAGTCCCATCCGCCGCGCGGGGTTCTCGCTGACCAACGGGATCAGTTTTTCAAGCGGCAAGCCACGCTTGTGATGGCCATAGGTCAACAGAACCGGCAAAAAAGCATCGAGACCGGGAAAGCCCGGCTGCGCTTTCCAAATACCGCCATCCTTGCAGGTGATGGGGCGATGAATGTGATCGGTGGCGATTGTATCGATATCGCCGCGTCCGATCGCGGCCCACAACGCTTCGGGGTCTGCGGGGGCGCGCAAGGGCGGGTTCACCTTGCCGACTGCGCCGATCGCGCTTGTGGTATCATGCGTCAGGTAGTGCAGGCAGGTCTCGATACAAACATCGGACCCGGCGGCGCGCTGGCGCAGCGCAGCATCGAGCGCTTCTCCAGACGAGGTATGGACCGCATGTACAGGCGTGCCCGTCAGTCGCGCGAAATAAGTGGCACGCGACAGTGCGTCTGCCTCAACAAAGGGCGGACGGGTGGCGTTCCACGTCGCCAGCCCACCGTTGCCTTCGGGATCGGCGGCGGTGACGCGGTCACGCAAGATCCACGCAACTTCGATGTTTTCCGGATGCGGGCAAAGCAGGCCCTTATGCGTGGCCAATGCCTCCAAAAGGCGGAAAAGGAACCCGTCATCGGTGCCGGGCAGGCCAAGGCGGGCGCCTTCGTTGCCACGGATATTCATGAAAAGCTTGGCGCTGGGCGACCCGCGCGCGATCAGCTCGGGCAATTCGGCCAAGTGTTCCTCGGTTGCAATAACGAAGTGAAATCCGAAATCGATACGCGCACCGCTTTGCGTGATTTGGCACAGCTCATCGAAAATCGGGCCGTATGGTTCGGGGCTCATGACGTAGGAGATGAATGTGGTCACGCCACCGACCGCGGCTGCCGCGGTCTCGGACATAGCGTCTTCTGGTGCGCGGGGGCGGGCGATATCCATGCCATGCCCAAGATGGATATGGGCATCGATCGCGCCGGGCAAAATTGTCAGCCCGGTGACATCGACCTGATCGACCGCATCGCCCGCGCCGGAGCTGGCAATGGCGCTGATCTTGCCGCCCGTGATCAAGATATCTGCTGCCTGAAGGCCCAAACCGGGCAAAAAGGCGGTGCCGCCTCTCAGGGCAAGGTCCGCGGGATGGTGCATCATCTTTCTCCTGTACCGAGACCCGCACGATGATCACGCCCCGCGTCGCTTATCAACCCATCACGGACCGGCCACGCCTGACATGGCCGGGTGGTGCGCGCGTAGCGGTCTGGGTGGTGCCCAATGTCGAGCATTACGAGTATCTGCCCCCCTTGACGGGTGGGCGCAACGCATGGCCGCGCACCCCTCATCCAGACGTCTTGGGCTATGGCCTGCGCGATTTTGGTAACCGGGTCGGGCTGTGGCGCATGGCTGAGGTGACCGATGCCTTGGGCATCCCTTTAACCTTGTCGCTCAACATGGCGAATTGGTTGCACTACCCCGAGATTTTCGCGGCCGCGCAAGCGCGTGGCTGGGATGTCATGGCGCATGGGCTTTACAACACGCGCTACCACTGGGACATGTCCGAACATGCCGAGCGTGACGCGATCCATGAATGTGTTGAGATCTACCGTAATCTGACCGGGCAACCCTTGCGTGGCTGGTTCTCGCCTGCCGCCACATGGACCGACAATACCCCCGATCTCGTAGCTGAAGCCGGGATCAGTTATTATTGCGATTGGTATCACGATGATCAGCCAACGCGGATGCAGGTCCGGCAAGGCAGTTTGATCACGCTACCGTACCAGATGGATATCAACGACGCGATGATCTGGCGGCACCACTTCGAGGCCGATGATTTCGCGCAGATGGTCATCGATCATTTCGATACGCTTTGGCGCGAAGGGGCCGAACAGGGCCGTGTCGTGTGTATTGCGTTGCATCCCTACATCATGGGGCAGCCTCATCGCATCCGGGCGTTGGAGCGCGCATTGCGTTATGTGTCGGGTCACACGGGCGTCTGGTTGGCGACCGGTGCTGAGATTGCTGATTGGTACCTGTCTGATGCATGGAGGCAGGCCGCATGAGCATCGCCGCCGGGATGGATCACGCGCTTTACCCCTATCGCGCCGCGCATAATCGACCGGCTTTGCAATGGCCCGATGGGGCGCGTGTGGCTTTGGCGCCGGTGGTCTATCTTGAGCATTGGCCCATCAACCTGTCTCCCGACGGCTATGCTGATCCGCGCTTTCGTGATCCCTATGGCAAGTTCCAACCTGATTACCGAACCTATACTTGGCGCGAATACGGCAACAGGATCGGGATTTTCCGCCTGTTCGAGGCACTGGATCGGCATGGCATGACCGCGACGTTGGCGGTGAATGCTGCCGCCGTGGACCATTATCCAAACCTGATCGAAGAGGCGCTGCGCCGCAATTGGGAGGTGGCCGCGCATGGTGCGGTGGCCGATGCCATGGTTACCTCGGCGATGCCCGAGGCCGATGAGCGCGCGCTGATCGCGCATTGCCTTGATCGCCTACAAGCCGCCACCGGCACCCGACCCAAGGGATGGATCGCGCAAGACTTCAGCGAAAGCACGCGCACGCTGGATCTATTGGCCGAAGCAGGTTTGGATTGGGTCGCGCATTGGCCCAATGACGACCAGCCCTATTGGATGCAGACACAACCGCCCTTGGTGTCCGTGCCGCAGCTGTCCGAACTCGATGATGTCGAAGCGCTTTGGCACCGCCGTGTGCCCACGCCGCAATGGCCCGCCATGCTGGCCGAGGCCCTTTCGGTACTGGCAGGGGAGACTGGGCGTTGTGCGGTTGTGGGTCTTCACCCTTGGCTTTTCGGGATGCCGCATCGTATCCGCTATCTTGACGAGGGCTTGGCGCTTGTTTCGCAAATCAAGGGACTTTGGATAACCCGGGTCGGGGACATCGCGGCGCATTTCAGAGGATCTAATGTAACGGAGGGTGCTGGGTGAGCGTGGGAAATGTATCAGAACGCCTTGTGGCACAAAACCTGTCCAGCCTCGCGTTGGAACGGCTGGAAAAAGCCATCATGGAAGGCGAACTTGGCCCCGGCGAGCGGCTGAGCGAAAGCGAATTGGCGCGCCGCTTTGGTATTTCGCGTGGCCCCCTGCGCGAGGCGATCGGGCAACTCGAAGGTCGCAAGCTGGTTACGCGCGTGTCGAACCATGGCGCGCGGGTTGTGGCGCTGAGCAAGCAAGACCTCCTTGACCTGCTGGAAGTGCGCGAAAGCCTCGAAGGGATGGCCTGCCGATTAGCGGCCACGAAGATGACCGATGCCGATCTGGACTACCTTGCGGCGATGTTAAGCGCGCATGAAAACTCTGACGCCATGCGCCAAGGGCGCGGTTATTTCCAAGCCCCGGGCGACGGTGATTTTCATCAGGCTATTTTGCGCGCTTGTGGCAATGCACGCTTGACCGGTATGCTAGGGGACGAGCTTTACTCGCTTTTGCGCCTTTACCGCCACCATCTGTCGATGCGCCCTGGTCGCGCTGCAGAAGCCCTAAAAGAACATAAAAAGATCGTAGACGCGCTCCGCGCACGCGACCCTGATGCAGCAGAGGCAGCAATGCGGGCGCATTTGCGGTCTAGTCGCTCGGCTGTCGAGCACTGGATGAAAGACGAGGAATTTAGCGAATGACAAGCAGTCTTGCCGAGCGCCGCCGTGCGTTTCGCGCATGTATGGAACGCCGCGAGGCATTGATTCTGCCCGGTGCGGGGAACGCTTTGACGGCGCGCGTGATCGCCGATCAGGGCTTTGACGCGGTCTATGTGACCGGCGCTGGCATCGCCAATACTTATCTGGGTGCGCCCGATATCGGGCTTGTGACCCTGACAGAACTTGCAAGCACTGTCTCGGCGATTTCTGAGATTACGGATCTGCCTTTGGTGGTCGATATCGATACGGGCTTTGGCAATGCCATCAACACGCAACGTACCGTGCGCGTGATTGAGCGCGCCGGGGCGGCCGCGATGCAGATGGAAGATCAGGTGTTTCCCAAGAAATGCGGGCATTTCGCGGGCAAGGCCGTGATTGGTCTTGATGAGGCTGTCTCGAAGATCAAGGCCGCCGTGGATGCACGCGAAGACCCCAATACCTTGTTGATCGCCCGCACGGATGCCCGCGCGATACATGGGCTGGAGGCAGCGCTAGATCGCGCAGAAGCCTTTATCGAAGCGGGTGCCGACATGACCTTTGTCGAGGCGCCTATTTCGGTCGATGAAATGCGGATCATCGCCAAGCGTCTATCTGTGCCACAGGTGGCCAATATGGTCGTTGGCGGCAAGACACCGCTGATCGCACAGGCAGAGCTGCAAGCGATGGGCTTTGCTATGGTGCTTTATGCCAACACTGCCCTGCAAGCAGCGATGCGCGCCATGTCCGAGGTCTTGGGTGTCTTGAAGGTCCAAGGTGATGTCAGTGCCGTGATCGACCGGCTAGCCGATTTCGAAGAGCGCCAACGCTTGGTCGACAAAGAAAACTATGATGCGGCCGAGGCGCGCTATCGCTTCGACTGAACCAGCAACGCGCCCAAGGCCATGGCAACGGCCGCCTGTGTCGGATCGACAACCGGCCTGCCGATGGCTTTTTCCAAGCTGGCCCGATGCGCCGAAAGGCCGGCACAGCCCAGAACGATGACATCGGCATGATCCGTATGGACGAGTGTTTCCGAAACCACGCGCAGCCGAGCGAATGTTCCGTCCCCCGAGGCGGTTTCGGCTACCGACATGTTCAAGGGGCGTTCTGCGACCATGCGCTCCAATACCCCCATGCGGCGCAGGTATTTGCGGTGCCGCAGGATTGAACCCTCGGAGATGGCGACCACGCCGATACGGTCACCCCGCGACATGGCGGTCAGAAAACCGCTTTCTTGCATCCCGAAGACAGGGACATTCGCGACCTCGCGCGCGGCATCAATGCCCGGATCCGAATAGCAGGCGATGATGATCGCCGCCGCATCGGGGCGTGCGCGGATCATAGCCAGCATCGGCGCGACAGCCGCGTCGCTATCGGCTTGGCTTTCGATGCCAAACGGGCCATCGGGCACCGTCACGCATGCAATCTCGGGGCCGCCCGATAGTCGAAACGGGGCCATCGCGGCATCAAGCCCTGCCGTGACCGCCGGGTTAGCGTTTGGATTGATGACCAAAATGGGACCGCTCATGACAAAGTCGCTCCGAAGTTGTTGGCCGGATCGAGTTCGGCCACGGGCTGACCTGCCCGCCCGGTCAAATCGATCGGCGCACGCTTGACGAAGCGCCCCGTACCAGGTTTGACACACAGCGCGCCATTGTCGACGATCCGCTGGCCGCGCCCCAGCACCGTCACGGGCCATCCGGTCACCGTCATGCCGGCAAAGGGGTTATAGTCCATCGCGTCATGCATCGCGCCCGCGACACGCGTCTGTGTTGGATCCCAAATCGCGATATCGGCATCTGCCCCGATGGCCAATGTGCCTTTGCGGGGCAACATGCCATAAATGCGCGCCGCATTGGTCGAAGACAGCGCCACGAATTGATTGATGCTAATCCGTCCTTTCATTACCCCTTCGGAGAACATCAGCGGCAGGCGCATCTCGATTCCCGGCATGCCATTGGCGATTTGGCGGAAGGTTACATCCCGACCCGCTTGAAATTTACCTGTGTCATCGTAGCGATATGGCGCATGATCGGACGAGACCAGCGACAGCGTCCCTGCCTGAACATGCTGCCAGAGCGCCGCTTGCGTGGCGGTGTCGCGTAGCGGTGGTGAGCAGATGAACTTGGCCCCCTCCATCCCCGGCTTATCCAGATCATCGCGGGTCAAGAACAGGTATTGCGGACAGGTTTCTGCCCAGACTTGACCACCTGCCGCACGGGCGCGGGCCACCAACTCGGCCCCGCCGGGCGTTGATACATGGACGATGAAAATCGGTGCCTGCGCCAGCCGTGCCAGCGCTATAGCACGGTTGATCGCCTCTTCCTCGGCCAAGCCGGGGCGCGACGGGGCGTGGTAACGCGGCGCTATATTGCCGCCTGCAACCATCCGGCTTGCCATCCATTCCAGCATGTCATGATTTTCGGCGTGCACCATGGTCAAGGCCCCGTGTTGGCCTGCCACTGACAAGATATCGAGAAACTGCGTGTCCGAGACCCGTGTCGCATAGGTCATGAACACCTTGAACGAGGTCACGCCACGGGCGAAAACATCGGGCAGTTCCGCCAATGCAGCGGCGGTCGGATCTGTCAAGATTAGGTGATAGGACCAATCCAGCACCGATTTTGGCGCAGCGCGCCCATCATAGGTCGCCAGCGTATCCGCAAGGCTTTGCCCCTTCTTCTGCGCAGCAAATGGCACGATGCAGGAATTGCCACCGAAAGCCGCCGAGATCGAACCGCTTTCATAGTCATCCGCCGTCATCACGCCCATTCCGCTTTCTTGCGCGATATGGCAATGCGCCTCGATCCCGCCGGGCATGACGATCTTGCCGGTGGCGTCGATCACATCCTGCGCGTCCGTGATCGCCTCGGCGATGGTGACGATGCGCCCGTCGCGGATGCCGATATCGGCACGAAAAGTTTCGGTCGCGGTCGCAAGAGTGCCGCCACGGATGGCCAGATCATGTGTCATGCCTTAGCCCTCCTTGCCGTCGGGATAGATCACCCCGGTTTGCGTGGCGATCCGGCCATAGTGTTCGATCCTGCGGTGGCGTTTGAAATCGAACACCGACGCTTTGCCGAAAGCGGTGGCATCCATATCGCATGCCTGAACCAAAAGCTCGTCACCCAGCGTCTTGGCTTTTTGCAAGATCACGCCATCGGGCGATACGATTACGCTGCCGCCATTCAGGGGGTGGCCGTCTTCGTTCCCGGCCTTGGCCACGGCGACCACGAAGGCCGAGTTTTGGTAGGCCCCCGCCTGCACCGACAGATCGGAGTGGAAGTCGCGCATCTCGGGTGTCTCATCGGCGTTTTGCGAATTGCCCGAGGGTGTGTTGTAGCCCAGGACGATCAACTCGACCCCTTGCAGCCCCATCTCGCGATAGGCCTCGGGCCAGCGACGGTCGTTGCAGATGAGCATGCCCATCCAAGCATCCATGTTGCGAAACACAGGAAAGCCCAAATCTCCGGGTGCGAAGTAACGCTTTTCAAGGTGCTGAAAGCTGCGTTCAGGGTCGTATTCATCATGCCCAGGCAAATGGATCTTGCGGTATTTGCCGATGATATTTGCCTGTCTGTCGGTCAGGATCTGGGTGTTGAAATGACGCCCATCTGGCGTCAACTCGCCATAGCCGATGGATATCGCGATGCTGTGCGCGCGCGCCCGGTCGAAGAGTGGCTGGGTTGCGGCATTGGGCATCTCGGTCTCGAACCAACTATCCACCTCAGCCTGGTCGGCAATATACCATCGCGGGAAAAAGGTGGTCAGGCACAACTCGGGAAAGATGACGAGCTGACAGCCTGCATCCTTTGCCTGATCAAGCAGCGCGAGCATACGTGCCACCACGGCTTCGCGGGTGTCGGCGCGTTGGATGGGGCCCATCTGTGCGGCCCCGATGACGATTTCACGCATCTTTTTGAGTATCCTTCGATGGTTCGCGCGGCGCTTGCGCCATTTCCGAAAACAGCGGGTCGAGGCTGGGCGCATCCGCCAGCGCCATCACATGGTCCCAAATGCGGATCGCGGCCTCTTCGCGCCACAGCCGTGTCGTTAAGGAGAGGTATTTTTCGCGGATTTCCGTCGCCGGATAAGGATCGGACCAATCACCACGGTTGGTCTCGGTCGCCGCTTGCAGGCAACGACCATCGGACAGTGTCACGCTGACCCGTGCGGGCCGCTTATGTGGTAGCATCGCGGTCATCGCCCGGTCTTCGATGACACTGACCTTTTGGGCCAGCGCAAGGATCTCCGGGTTTTCGACATTGGGCATGGTAAAGCTTTGTACCTGCGTCGTGCCATTGACCAAGGCGGTTGCGATGGCGAAGGGGACAGAGAATTTGCCTGCCAAGACATTCTTGGGCGCGGGGTCGTTTAGTTCCACGGCCAGCGCATAGGTTTCGACGACAATACCCGCGATCTCATCAGTATCGAAGCGATGCGCCGCTCGCAGCATAGCCAAGGCATCAAGGGCCGCATGGTTGTAGCGGCAACATGAATGCATCTTGAAATAATTTCGGCTGACCTCCCAGCGGGAGCCGAGATCGGCGGAAAATGCCTCGGAGTCAAAGCTGTCCGACACGACATGCCCGAACACCTGCGCCACGCCGTCATGGTCGCCCGTATAACCCGCTGCGATCATATCGCCTGCAAGCACACCCATTTGGCCAGAGACGCCGGCGAACACGTTGCGTACCGTGCCGCCCTCCAGCATCGTGCGCCGCGATGTGGATAAACCAAGGCTCGCCGACAGGCTAATGGCATGGCGCATCTGCGCGGCATCCGCTCCTTGCAGTCGGGCTACAGCGGTCGCGGCACAAATGGCCCCCCATGTCCCATGCGGGTGCATGGATGGGCGCAGTCGGGTGGCGATGCCGACCCGTGCGCCGACATCATAGCCTGTCGCGACTGCTGCCAGAAAATCCGCACCCGACACATCGCGTCCCGCCGATACGGCAAGTGCTGCGGGTACGGTGTGCATGCCGGGATGACCTTTGCAGAACTGGTTGCCCTCATCCATTTCCAAGGTGGTGCCTGCCGTGCCGTTCAAAAGCGCTGCCATGCCTGCAGGGCGGGTTTGATCGGTGCCAATAAGCAAAGCGGGCCCGGTGCCGACCGGCCGACGGCGCAAGGCAGCGACATCCGGTTCGGCGGCACCGCCGACTATTGCTCCGATACAATCGGCAAGGATCAGCGCCGTGCGGCTCAACACATCACCCGCTATCGTGGCCGTCACCGTATTGGCGGCGAAATCCGCCACTTTACCGAGACTGTCCATGCCTTGCCCCTCACGCGTTTTCCTGATTGCCTCTCAGCTTAGGCCCGCCATGAGCGAAGCTGCAAGCAGATAGGAGCCTGAGATGAAACGCGTTCTTGTAATCGTTCCTTTCCCGATGAGTGAAGAGAACCGCGACCAACGGCGCGCACAGCTCAACGCGGTGGAGCTTGGTCCCAACATCGAGTTTGTTTTCGAATCCGTGCGCGTTGCGCCGCGCAATTATGTCAGTGCCTCCGATATGGTCTTGGCTGAACTGGGCGCTTTGGAAGCGGGCCTTGAGGCTGAGGCGCGCGGCTTTGATGCCGTTTGCATTGACACGATGTCGGATAGTGGCATGGCAGGGTTGCGTTCTGAATTATCCATCCCGGTGATCGGCCCCGGTCGTGCGTCGGTTTTGATGGCGATGATGCTGGGCCATAAATTCTCGATCATCGCGATGTGGCCACATTGGCAACATCTGTATCGCAAGACACTGACTGAACTTGGCGTGCAACACCACTGTGCCTCCATTCGATGGATCGATGCCACACCGGACAACCAAGCCTTGATGGCAGGCAAGGAAAGCGACATCTTCCCCGCCCTCGAAGCGGTTGCGCGACGCTGTATCGAAGAGGATGGGGCCGATGTGATCCTTCTGGGTTCAACCACAATGCATCAGGCACATGCCTATCTGGCCGCACGGCTGCCTGTGCCCGTCGTGAACCCCGGTCCCCTGACCTATAAGCTGGCGGAAACCGTGTTGGGCTTGGGGCTGACCCATAGCCGTGTGGCATATCCCACGGCACTGACCTCGCGCCGGGCGGTGGTCCACGAGATGCTGGACGCGGCAGAGAAAAGCGATCACGCATAATCGGCCTTGCCCTAATGACTTAATGTTATATCATTAGGTGTATGAGCGTGACCAACCTTGCATCTCAGCCGTGAACGTTGCGGCCAACTCTGTCGCCGAGCCATGCGCTCCGACACGGCTGGACCCGGCGTCGCCGGTGCCTCTCTACCAGCAATTGCTGGTGCAGTTGCAAAACCGGATCGACAGCGGTGAGTTTGGGCCAGGGACCGTTTTGCCGGGGGAGTTCGATTTATCGCGCGATTATGGCGTGTCGCGCATTACAGCGAAGCGGGCACTAGACGAACTGGCCGAGGCCGGGTTGGTCAAGCGCGAACGCGGGCGCGGCACGAGGGTGTTGGAGCGTGCCGGCGCCAGTGCCGTGCGCACCTCGATCGATGGCTGGCTTGAGAATATCAGCATGATGCAGGCCACGACCGAAGTGCGGCTTTTGTCGTTTGAATACCTAAATGCCGGTCCCGATATCGCTAGCGCATTGGAGTTGGATGACGGGGCAGAAGTGCAGCGTTCGGTCCGTGTGCGCACGCTCGATGGTGTGCCGATGTCTTATCTCGTCTGCTTCCTGCCCGCCGATGTGGGCCGCGAATTCGACGCCGCCGCACTGGCATCGACTTCGATGCTGACGCTCTTGGAGCAAGCGGGCCATCCTGTCGCATCGGCGCGTCAAACAGTATCGGCGACGCTGGCCGCGCCCGATACCGCGCAGGCACTCGAGGTGAGCGCAGGCGCACCCTTATTGGAGGTGCGCCGCATCGCGCGCAGCGCCGATGATCGAGCGGTGCAATATATTCGGGCGCTTTACCGCCCCGACCTTTACCACATTGAGATGTCCATGACGCGCAAGGCGGGCTCTGACGGTCCGCTCTGGGCGGCGGAGGAGGGGACAAGTTGATGCGTCAAACCTTGGCACAAAAGATTATCGCGCGCGCTGCAGGCCGCGATCACGTGACACCCGGCGATGTCGTCACCGCGCGAGTGGATCTGGCGATGATTCACGATTCGGGTGGGCCGCGGCGTGTCGCGCCGATCTTGCAGGATTTGGGCGTTGGGCTTTGGGACAAAGATAAAATTGTGCTTGTCGCCGACCATTTCGTTCCGGGCGATACGGAGGAGGGGGCCGCGATCCTTGCCATGACGCGGGATTGGGCGCGCCGGACAGGTGTGCGTTTTCACGACGGGCTTGGCATCTGCCACGTGGTTCTGCCCGAAAGCGGCCAGCTACGACCTGGCATGTTCGCGGTAGGCGGTGACAGCCATTCGCCCACGGGCGGTGCGATGGGCGCCTTTATGTTCGGGATCGGTGCCACCGAAATGGCAGGTGTGCTTGCGACGGGCGAGATCTGGGTGAAGGTGCCCGAGACGATCTTGATCGAATGGACCGGCCGTCTGGGTGACGGGTTGATGGCAAAAGACATCATGCTGGCCTTATGTGGGCGTCTGGGCATGGATGGCGGCAAGTATCAGGCCGTGGAATACACCGGCGAGGCGATCCGCGCGCTTTCGATGCAAGAACGCATGACACTGTCCAATATGGCTGCCGAACTCGGCGGCCAGACCGGGCTTGTTGCCCCGGATGATGTCACAGCGGCCTTTTTGCATAGTGTTGGTGGCAGTGTTCCTGATCTTTCCGATCTGCATAGCGATGAAGGGGCCTCGGTGCTCGAACATCACATCTTTGATGCCACGACGCTTGCCCCACAGGTCGCCGCCCCGCATTCGCCGGCCAACGCGATGCCCGCTGATGCGGCAGGCAAGACCGCGATCAACGTGGCCTATGTCGGCGCATGCACCGGGGCCAAATACGAAGACCTTCAGGCTGCTGCGCGCATCCTCAAGGGACGCAAACTGGCGGCAGGGGTGGATCTTTTGGTGGCTCCCTCCTCCAAGCGCGATCAAGACCGGGCCGAGGCCGATGGGATCATGTCCATCTTCGAGGCGGTTGGCGCAAAGATCTTGCCCAATGCCTGTGGCATCTGCGCGGGCTATGGAACATATCGGCTCGGTGCCGATGTGACCTGTATCTCTTCGACGGCGCGCAACTTCAAAGGCAGGATGGGCGAGGCGTCCTCGCAGGTCTGGCTTGGTTCGCCCTTAACCGTGGCCGCCGCCGCAGTCGCGGGTCACATCATCGACCCAAGGGAGATGCTGGCATGATCGGGCGGATTTTCCTTTTGGGTGACGATATCGATACCGATCAGCTTGCGCCCGGCCAATATATGCGCGGCGGAATCGAGGCGATTGCCGCCCATTGCCTGGAAGCAGCGCGCCCTGATTTCGCACCCAGCGTGCAGCCGGGCGATATCGTGGTCGCCGGGCGTAACTTCGGCGCGGGCTCGTCGCGCGAACAGGCCGCCGAAGCGCTGCGCCACCTGCAGGTTGCTGGTGTGGTCGCGCTATCCTTCGCTGGAATCTTCTATCGCAACGCCGTCAATCTGGGCCTGCCCGTATTGATCGCCCCCAGCATCGACGGCGTGGTAGATGGCGATCTTGCGACGCTGGATGCCGATGGTGGGGTTTTGCAACTGACGGCCAAGGGGATCGCACTGCCACTTGATCCGATGCCTGAGAACCTACGTGCAATCATTCAGGCAGGCGGCCTTGTGCCTTATTTAAAAAAACGCTTTGCCGCCGATGACAAAGGACCAAGTCAATGACACTCAAAGCCCTGTTGAGCGGGCCGGATATCTTGCTGGCGCCGGGCGTTTGCGATGCGTTGACGGCGCTGATCGCGGAACAAGCCGGGGCCAAGGCGGCCTATCTCTCGGGTGCGGGCATAGCCTATACCCGCTTCGGGCGTCCCGATATTGGCCTCGTGTCGATGGCCGAGGTGGCCGACACAATCGCATTGATCCGTGACCGCGTTTCGATGCCGTTGATCGTGGATGCCGACAATGGTTTCGGCAATGCCCTGAACGTGCAGCGCACCATGCGGGTGTTCGAGCGTGCAGGCGCAAATGCGCTGCAGCTTGAAGATCAGACCATGCCCAAACGCTGTGGCCATCTGGATGGCAAGACGCTGATCTCGGACACGGAAATGGCTGGGAAAATTCGTGCCGCCGTCGATGCGCGCACCAGCGAGGCGACACTGGTGATCGCGCGCACCGATGCGATTGCCGTCGAAGGGTTCGAGGCGGCCTGCGATCGTGCAGCGCTCTACATCGAGGCAGGTGCCGATATCCTCTTCATCGAAGCGCCCCAGACCCGCGCACAACTCGAGGCGATCGCCGCGCGCTTTGCCGGGCGTATTCCCTTGATGGCAAATATGGTCGAGGGCGGCAAAACCCCCATCCATGGCACAGCCGATCTTCAAAGCCTTGGGTTTTCATTGGTTATTTTCCCCGGTGGCGTCGTGCGCGCCTTAGCGAAAACGGCGGGTGACTATTACCGCGGCCTCATCTCCACCGGATCCAACGAAGGTTTCAAAGACCGCATGTTCGATTTCTCTGGCCTAAACGATGTCATCGGGACCGGCGACATGCTCAAAAAAGGGAATTCCTATGGAAATTGATCCCGTCACACTTGCCATTCTCAAGGGCCGTTTCGAGCAGATCGCCGATGAAATGGATGCGACATTGTTCCGTTCGGCATTCAACCCGATCATCGCTGAGGCGCATGATGCAAGCCATGGCCTGTATGACGCCGAAAACGGCGATACGCTGGTACAAGGCAAATCCGGGCTGCCGATTTTCGTGGGGGTGATGGCCTTTGCGGTCAAGGCTGTCATCAAGAAGGCGGCGGCGCAGGGCGGTGTCAACGAAGGCGATGTGTGGATCTTCAACGATCCCTACGATGGCGGCACGCATTTGTCGGATTTTCGTCTCGTCAAACCCGTGTTCCGCGATGGCGAGGTGTTTTGCTATCTCGCATCCGTCGGTCACTGGCATGACGTCGGTGGAAACGTCCCGGGCAACTATAACCCAGCTGCGACCGAGTGCTTTCAGGAAGGGATATTGATCCCGCCGGTTAAGCTCTATGATCGGGGCCAGTTTCGACAAGATGTGGTCGATATCTTGTCGTCCAATTCGCGTCAGCCGATGTCGCTCTATGGTGACCTCAACGGGCAGATCAATGCAATGGATCTGGGCGAAAAGCGCCTGAATGCCCTGTTAGATGAATATGGTGTGCAGACGGCCCGCTATGCTTTGGCAGCGCTCAAGGCTCGCGCAGCGACAATGATGCGCACCAAGATCGCTGGCTTGCCATCAGGCACCTATTCGGCCGAAGATTGGCTCGACAACGACGGGATTGACGATGTTCCGCTCAAGATCGCCCTCGATATGACCATCGATGGCGACAAGATGATCCTTGATTTTACGCGCTCATCGCCTGCGTGTCAGGGGCCGGTGAATATCTCGCGCGCCACGACGATTGCGGCCTGTTACGTCGCCTTGAAGCATATCTTCGGCGATGTGCCCGCAAACGCGGGGGTGCTTGAACCCGTGACATTCCGCATTGATGAAGGCTCGCTTCTGTCGGTCAAGGCGCCCAAACCTGTTGGCGGCTATACCGAGACCATCTTGCGCCTGATCGATGTCATGTTCCAAACGATCACCCAGGTCGCCCCCGAGGACGCGATGGCCTGTGCCTATGGCACGATCAATGCGCTGTCGTTGGCGGGCCACCGTGCCAATGGTGCGCGTTGGGTGATGTTCTCTTTCTTTGGGGGTGGGCATGGCGCGCATGGGACAGGCGATGGCTTGAACCATGGCAATGCGCCGATCTCGACCGCGACCATTCCACCTCTAGAGATCTTGGAGGCGGCCTATCCCGTCCGCTTCACAAAATGGGCCCTGCGCGAGGATTCGGGCGGTGCCGGGCGGTATCGTGGGGGCCTTGGCGCGATCTACGAGATCGCGCTGTTGGAAGCGAACGCCGATGTCTTCTTGTTCGGTGAACGCGGCAAGGTTGCGCCGCGCGGGATAGTGGGCGGCGGCGATGCGGCCACCAACCGCTTTGTGTATGAACAGGCTGATGGCGAGCATACCCCGCCGATGGTCTCGAAAATGGTCGGGATTCATATCACGCGTGGCCAGAAGCTGCGGTTGGAAACACCGGGCGGTGGCGGCTATGGAAATGCGCTTGATCGCCCACCCGAAGCGGTGCTGGCCGATGTCACGCTGGGCTATGTCAGTGCCGAAGTTGCGAGCGACAGCTACGGCGTTGTGATCGCTGTGGATGGAACGTTGGATGCGGGCGCGACAGCAGCCCTTCGCAAGGAGCGCGCAGCATGAGCGGCACAATCGTGATCGGCGTCGATGTCGGCGGCACCTTTACTGATGTCTTTGTTTTCAACGAAGCAACCGGGCAGGTCGAAACGACCAAGGTTCCGTCAACCCGCGGTGATCAGTCGAAAGGCTTTATCGAAGGTATCGGCCGCAAAGTTACCGATTTCGCCGATATTCGCACAGTTGTACATGGCACGACCGTTGGCACAAACGCGCTGTTGGAACGAAAAGGCACGCGCACGGGCATCATCACGACCGAGGGTTTTCGGGACGTCTTGGAGATGCGCCGCCGTGATCGTCCCACCACTTGGGGGCTGCGCGGGGCCTTTGTGCCGGTCGTGGCCCGCCCCGACCGTGTCGAGGTCGCCGAGCGTGTACTTGCCGATGGCACGATCCTTGAGGCTGTCGATCCCGAAGTGGTAAAGCGCCAAGCCCGCGCGCTGGCCGAGGCGGGATGCGAGGCGGTCTGCGTCTTTTTCATCAATGGCTACGCCAACCCCGAGAATGAACGCATCGCGGTCGAGGCCGTGCGCAGCGTTTGGCCCACGACCTATGTGACGGCCGCCACCGAGATCTTGCCCGAGATCCGCGAGTTCGAGCGGCTGTCGACCGCCACGCTGAACGCCTATCTGCAGCCTGTGGTTTCGTCCTACCTCGACCGGCTGGAGCAGGGTCTTGATGCCAAAGGCTTTGATGGGGAATTGCTGATCGTGCAGTCCAACGGCGGCGTGATGGGTGTGGGTACCGCCAAGGATTTTCCTGTCCGCACGGCTTTGTCTGGCCCGGCAGCAGGTGTGATCGCGGCACAAGCGATCGCTGCGGCGGCAGGATTTGAGAATATCGTGACCTGTGACATGGGCGGCACATCCTTCGATGTCTCGCTCGTGGCCGAAAGCGTTGCAGCCCTGACACCGCAAACCGCGATCGATTTCGGAATGGTCGTGCGCACCCCGATGATCGAGATCACCACCATCGGCGCAGGTGGCGGATCAATCGCATCGCTCGATGCCAGCGGCCTTTTGACCGTTGGTCCGGAATCAGCGGGCTCTGATCCAGGTCCGGTCTGTTATGGCTTGGGCAACACGCGGCCCACGGTGACGGATGCCAACCTCATTCTTGGCCGCATCAACCCCGATCGGCCTATCGGTGGCAAGTTGGACCGTCTCGATGTGGATGCTGCACGCGAAGCGATCCGCAAGAACCTATCGGATCTACTCGGCATCAGTGTGGAGGAGGCGGCAGAGGCAATCTTGCGTTTGGCCAACGCCAAGATGGCGGGGGCGATCCGGCTTGTTTCCATCGAGAAGGGGCATGATCCGGCGAAATTCGCCGCAATGCCTTTTGGCGGTGGCGGTGCGCTGCATACCGGCGCTCTGATCAAGGAGGTTGGTCTTGGCTCGGCGTTGGTGCCGCGCTTTCCTGGTGTGACATCGGCCTTGGGCTGTGTCGTGGCCGATATGCGCCATGACCGCGTTCAAACAGTGAATCGGCTTTTGTCCAGCATCGATGCCGTCGCTTTGGGGGCGGAATTGCAAAGCGTGGCCGACGCAACAGAGAGTGTCGTCACCTCGGCCGGCGCAGCCTTTGCACGGATCGATCGGGTGTTTGAATTCGATATGCTCTATCTGGGCCAAACACACACGGTTGCCGTCGCTGTCGACCCAGCCGATGGGCTGACGACTGAAGCGATCCAAACCGCATTTAACACCGCCTATCGCACGGCATATGGACGGCTTTTGGACGGTATCCCTGTACGCGTTATGAATTACCGTGTCACGGTGATCGGGCGGCGACCGGCCTTTGACATGGCGGTATTCGCGCCGAAAGATGGCAAGCCTGCCGATGCCTGTCGTATCGGAACGCGGACGGTGTGGGCCGAAGGTGCGTTTCATCAAGCCGGGCTATATGATCGGCTGTCATTGGCGGTGGGCGAACGCATCGCAGGCCCAGCGATCTTGGAGCAGCCCGATACCACGATCTTTGTCGATCCCGGCCTGTATGCAGTGGTCGATTCATTTGGAAATCTCGTCATTCGCCCGGAGGTGTAAGCGATGGATTTTGATCTGGTCCCTGACCGTACGGGCTTATTGATCGTTGATCTGCAAAACGACTTCTTGCACCCCAAGGGCGCATATGCGCGCGGTGGGCAGACCTCGGATGCCATCGCGGCGTTGCCCGCGCGGGTGTTGCCTGTCGCCAATGCGCTGCGCGCAAAGGGCGGCTGGATTGTCTCGACTCAGTTCACATTGGTGCCCGGTAAAGGGGGGGAGCCCTTTATCGCGCCGCATCTGAAATCGATCCGACCCTTTTTAGGCAAGGGGGATTTCACACCCGGTGGCTGGGGCCATGCGCTGGTCGATGAATTGCAGCCCGCCGATCTCACGGTGGAAAAGGTCGCCTATTCCGCCTTTTATCAAACGCGCATGGAATTCAGCCTGCGCAAGGCGGGGATCGATACCTTGTTTGTCTGTGGGATCGTGACCAATGGTGGTGTGGCCTCGACCGTGCGCTCCGCGCATGTGCGCGATTTCCAGACCGTGGTCTTGTCGGATGGATGCGCGGCCTTCTCGCAAGCCACCCATGACAGCGCGATCGCCGATCTGTCGACGGTCGGCAAGGTCATCACCTGCGCACAGGCGCAAAGCATGATCGAGGCCGCGTGATGCCCGCGATCAGCCACGATATCCCGGTTACCGATTTCACGACGGATGTGCTGATAATCGGGGCGGGTGCCTCGGGTTTGACTGCGGCATTGGCTGCGGCTGAAAGCGGCGCGCAAGTCGTGGTGTTGGAGCGTGATGCCTCCCCTTCTGGGTCGACCTCGATGTCGTCGGGCTTTGTCCCTGCACCCGCAACGCGGTTTCAGGCAGCGATCGGAGTCACAGACGATACGCCCGACCTGTTCTGTGCCGATCTGATGGCCAAGTCTTATGGAAAATCCGATGCTCGCCTTGCCCGTTTGGCGGCGCAGACGATTGGCCCCGCCATGGAGTGGTTGGCCGATTCCGCAGGGGTAGAATGGCATGTGCTGGATGATTTCCTCTATCCAGGCCACGCCCGTCACCGGATGCATGCAGTACCCGAAAAAACCGGCGCGGCGCTCGAGGCGCGCTTGCTTGCCGCGGTCATCGCAGCAGATATCGCGCTTGTCACCGATGCCTTGGCTGAAACGCTTTATGTCGATACCGATGGCAAGGCGCATGCCGTGGGCGTCATGCGCCCTGATGGCACTTGCGAGGTGATCGGGTGCAAGACCTTGATTTTGGCTTGCAACGGATATGGTGGCAACGCGCAGATGGTGGCCGAACATATCCCCCAGATCGCAGGCGGCGAATATTATGGTCATGCCGGCAATACCGGACACGCCGTTGCTTGGGGTCAGGCGCTTGGCGCTGAATTGAAACATCTTTCGGGCTATCAGGGCCATGGTTCACTGGCACATCCCCATGGGATTTTGATCTCATGGGCCTTGATGATGCAGGGTGCTATCCAAGTGAATTCGGATGGCCGCCGCTTTTCCAACGAGATGGGCGGCTATTCCGAACAGGCGGTCAAGGTCATTGATCAAACTGGACGGGTCGCTTGGAATATCTACGATCAAGCGCGCCATGATTTCGCGGTCGCGGGCTTTCCTGATTATCGCGAAGCGGTGGCCGCCGGTGCGATCAAAACTGGTGCAACGGTGGCGGAATTGGCCACCGCGACAGGCCTGCCCGAGGCGGCATTGGCCGCGACCATCACCGAGGTGCAGGCCTTGGCCAAGGGCGATGGAACCGATGCGCAGGGTCGCGACTTCACGGTGACACCGCCCTTGTCGGGTCCGTTTTTCGCCGTAAAGGTCACGGGCGCGCTTTTTCACACGCAAGGTGGGTTGGTCATCGCAGATGACGCGCGTGTGATGCGGGCCGATGGCACGACATTGCCAAATCTTTTTGCATCGGGTGGGGCAGCCTGTGGCGTGTCTGGCCCAGCCGTCGAGGGCTATCTGTCCGGAAATGGCTTATTGACTGCAATTGCCTTTGGGTACTTAGCCGGCCGCCATGCGGCTGTGCAGACATAAGGAGAGCGAACATGGATGGCGATCTGAAAATGACAGTAAAGCCTGGAATGGGGCCAGATCTGGGACCTTTCAAATGGGATGACGCCTTTTTCCTCGAAGATCAGTTGGATGAGGACGAGCGGATGCTACGCGACGCGGCACAGGCCTTTGCTCAAGACAAGCTGGCCCCACGCGTGACCCAAGCCTATCGCGACGAAGCCGTCACCCCTGAGATCTTCGCCGAGATGGGCGAGGCAGGTCTGCTTGGTACGACCATCCCCGAGGAATATGGCGGTTTGGGCGCGGGTTATGTGACCTATGGTCTTGTCGCCCGCGAGATCGAGCGCATCGATTCCGGCTATCGTAGCATGATGAGCGTGCAGTCGAGCCTCGTGATGTATCCGATTTACGCCTATGGGTCCGAGGCGCAAAAGCAGAAATACTTGCCGGGTCTGGCGATGGGTCAACTGATCGGCTGTTTCGGCCTGACAGAGCCAGATGCCGGGTCCGATCCAGCCGGTATGAAGACGCGCGCCACAAAGATCGATGGTGGCTATCGCATCAGCGGATCGAAAATGTGGATTTCGAACGCGCCGATCGCCGATGTTTTCGTCGTCTGGGCAAAATCGGATGCCCATGATGGCAAGATTCGGGGCTTCGTGCTGGAAAAAGGCATGAAGGGTCTGAGCGCGCCCAAGATCGGCGGCAAGCTTTCGCTTCGGGCAAGCGTGACCGGCGAGATCGTAATGGAAAATGTCGAGGTTTCCGAGGATGCGCTGTTACCCGGCGTTCAGGGCCTTAAAGGGCCGTTTGGATGTTTGAATCGGGCCCGCTATGGCATTGGCTGGGGCGTGATGGGCGCGGCGGAGGCCTGCTGGCATGCGGCGCGTCAATACGGCCTCGATCGGAAACAGTTCGACCGCCCCTTGGCGCAAACGCAGCTCTTCCAGAAGAAACTGGCCGATATGCAAACCGAGATTACCCTTGGCCTGCAGGCCGTTTTGCGTGTGGGAAGGTTGATGGATATGGGCCGTGCGGCGCCGGAAATGATCAGCCTGCTCAAGCGAAACAACTGTGGCAAAGCGCTCGACATCGCGCGCATGGCGCGTGACATGCATGGCGGCAACGGCATTTCCGATAGCTTCCCCGTCATGCGTCACATGGTGAACCTCGAAACTGTCAATACCTACGAGGGAACCCACGATGTCCATGCGCTGATCCTTGGCCGGGCACAGACAGGGTTGCAGGCCTTTTTCTGAAGTATACCCTGCTCAATCGAATTCATCAGGTCAGACGAACACGTTATGCTTTGCAAACGCTACTTCGTCTGACCATAAGAAGAGCTGAACAAGATCAAAGGGAGCGCGTTCTAGGCAAATAGTTTGCTGGTCAACACCATATGCTGATCCGACAGCAGCGGTTGCGCCCTCCCGCAACCAGTAAGAACGTACCGCCGCCCCTCGGGGCGGCGTTCTCGTTTGTGCCAAGCGCCAAAATCGCGGCCAAAGCACCAACCAGGGTCACCTCAGTCTCCCCACGCTTGGTTCCAGCCCGCACCTCTGGTCTGCCCCCATTGAGTGGTCCAGTTTAAATGTTAGTGCATGGTCGGCCTTTG
>ERZ887851.365-NODE-365-length-46264-cov-12.585319_pt1 | contig 46264 bp, 41 predicted proteins | sample MGYA00521100_ERZ887851 | MGnify/ENA primary metagenome ERZ887851 (study PRJEB32303, sample SAMEA104408602) | aquatic metagenome | biome: Brackish water; feature: Pelagic; material: water | place: Baltic Sea | collected 2014-06-06T16:11:00 | depth 11,444 m ... | reverse complement strand
CACTCAGGGTCTCTCGCATAGGACCTTGAGTGTAGTTGTCCACTTTTTCTTACATCTTGCTATACTTAAGCATGGTTCAATACCATTTCGCATTACCAATAAGGCTAATTTTAGCCAATTTAAGCGACTTTTAAATTTTATGATTTTAAAACATTTGATTAAAAGGTGATAATCTCATTTAAACCCATTTTTAGCTGTTCTAAGCGATTGTTGTGGTGAACTGTTGGATTGTGGATAATTAGGGTCTTTTGACAGCTTAAAAAGTGGGCTATAAGCACTGGATTTCTTATCTTTGATACTAATTATAAAACTTAAATTTATTGTCATTATGAGCAAGGAAGAAGACGACATAAAAAATCAAAATAGTGTGGATTACGGCGCGGATGATATTAAGTCACTGAAAGGACTGGAAGCGGTAAGAATGCGACCCGGAATGTATGTAGGTGGAACAGATTCACGAGCATTACATCATTTATTAAATGAAGTATTAGATAACTCTATAGATGAGGCCTTAGCGGGTCACTGTGATACGATTGATATTATCATTCATGAGAATAACTCAATTACCGTTAAAGATAATGGTAGAGGTATTCCTATTGGGGTGAATAAAGAGTCTGGATTATCAGCGCTAGAGTTGGTAATGACCTCATTGCACGCTGGTGGTAAATTCGATAAGAATTCGTACAAAGTATCTGGTGGTTTGAATGGTGTAGGGGTATCCTGTGTGAATGCACTTTCTTCTCATTTAAAAGCGGAGATTCATCGGGAAGGAAAAATCGTTGTACAAGAATATTCTGAAGGTAAAGCTTTAGGGCCTCCTGAAGAAATTGGTAAGGCGACTGATAATGGAACTTCGGTTACCTTTTTACCAGATGCAACAATTTTCGATGATGTTACTTTTGTCTCTGAAAAGATTTCTAACAGACTTCGCGAAATGTCTTTCTTGAATAAGAGGGTTCGTATGAACTTTACAGATGAACGCTTTGTGGAAGATGACAAGCCTTTATTCATGACCTTTTATAGTGAGAATGGTTTAGTTGAATTTGTTAAGCACATTGACAAAGCTCGAACTTCATTATTAGAAGAACCTATTTTCATCTCAGGTGGAGAAGATGGGGTAGAGATCGATGTAGCGATGCAATATAATACTGGTTACTCTGAGAACTTGGTTTCTTATTGTAATAACATCAACACCTATAATGGAGGTACGCACGTAAACGGATTTAAAAGAGCCATCACACATTACTTTAAAAAGTATGGAGACAACAACGGTTTCTTTTCGAAATTAAAGTTTACCGTATCTGGAGAGGATTTTAGAGAAGGTTTAACTTCTGTAATATCAGTTAAAGTACCTAATCCGCAGTTTAAGAGTCAAACGAAAGATGAGTTGACTAACTCAGAGTTAGTGAGTTTGGTTTCTCAATCTGTAGGTAGAGTATTAGAAGCTTATTTGGAGGAAAATCCTAAGGAAGCAAGGCAAATTATTGATAAAGTAATTATAGCAGCCACTGCTCGTCATGCAGCACGTAAAGCACGCGAGGCTGTTCAGCGTAAGAACGTATTGTCTGGTGCTGGTTTACCAGGAAAGTTAGCTGATTGCTCAAATAAAGATCCTGAAGTAGGCGAAATTTACTTGGTAGAGGGAGATTCTGCAGGTGGAACAGCTAAGCAAGGAAGAGATCGTTCTTTTCAAGCGATTATGCCTTTAAGAGGTAAGATCTTGAATGTAGAGAAAGCTTTAGAATATAAGATCTATGAGAACGAAGAAATCAAGAACATGTTTATGGCGCTTGGTGTGCGTATCGGAACGCCAGAAGATGATAAAGCATTAGATATATCAAAATTGAGATATCACAAGATCATCATCATGTGTGATGCGGATGTAGATGGTAGCCACATTGTTACTTTAATTTTGACATTCTTCTTCCGTTATCTAAGACCTCTTGTAGAGCAAGGGTACGTTTATATTGCGGCACCTCCATTGTATCTAGTTAAGAAAGGTAAAGAGTTCCAATATTGTTGGAATGATGAAGAGCGTGATCAAGCTGTTGCTCGTATCGGTAAAGGAAAAGATAATACCGTAGGCATCCAACGTTATAAAGGTTTGGGAGAGATGAATGCAGAGCAGTTGTGGGAAACTACCATGGATCCTGATACTCGTACGCTTCGTCAAATTCATATCGATAGTCCTACGGAAGCGGATAAGGTATTCTCTACCTTAATGGGTGATGAAGTTCCTCCTCGTAGAGAGTTTATTGAATCTCATGCAAAGTTTGCTAAGATTGATGTTTAGTATTTAGTACTAATTATATATCATATGGAAATGCCATTCGTCTTTGATGAATGGCATTTCTTATTGTTCATTTTTTCTTATTTTTCAGTTAGTCAACAATCTTCAAATCCATGAAATAGTTTAGATAGCTAATTGTATTTCTACTCTTTATTCTAACTGCTTGTAACCCGATCCTGATTTTACAGGCTTGAATGTTTTTTACACCGATTTCTTTCGTTTGACTCGCCGATTGGACGCTTGAACTTTCCGAATGACAACAAACCCAACAAGGAATATAAGGGGAATGCTAAACAAATAACACCTCTTGTTAAAAGGTTTTTCTACATAATACGCTACTTGCTCAATACTCGTGGTGAATGAAATTGGAACAGTTCTTCTAAATACAGTATGGTGGTTTTCTTGGTCATTATATATGTTAAACATCAATGAATTACTTACTATGAATACTCTTCCCTTTTCAAATTCAAAAATATAATTGCTTAGAAGGGAATCGCCTTCAACATAATCTTTAATTACAGCTATAAGTTTAATTGAATCTTGATTGCTATCCAAGAATGTGATCGTAGACCGAACATAATCAAAAAAAGCATCATCAAAAGCTGTCTGATCTTGAGAAAACTCTAATTCGGGTTTATATTGGTATAATGCATTCCGAATTGTCCATGGAAGTTCTGCATGCACAAGAATGTTTGATTCATTCTCTTGAATAGTAAAAAAGGCTTCGTTGGAATCATTAGCAAATGCGCTTAAAAAGCTAATTGTTATTAAACTCAACAAAAGGTTTTGCCCAGTTAAATTGGAAACCTTCTCTTTGGCCGGTAACAAATCATCAGTATAAAGGATATATGCATCTTGCGAAGTCATCAAATGACCACCTTTTGTTCTTCTTTCATTGGCAGAACTACCCGTAAACAAAAATTTAACAAGCCTAAAAATGGTGAATTCAAAAAAAGATAATAAACGGCTTAAGTTCATGCCTATAATTACGCACTTAAGCTCGGCATTGTTTCGCTAAATATCTTCTTCTTTCTTATCTATTTCACCTGCACACCAAGCACAATCCTTCTTGCCACAACCCTTAGGCACGCAATGCTCAGCATATATAAAAATAGTATTCTAATCACACTTCGATTGATTCTGCATTTCAGGAAGTAACTCTCCAAAATTATCGAATTCATTATACTTTTTCCAATCGCCAGCAATTGGTGCGTAGCGCATATGTTCGGGGATGCCAAAGGCGTCAATCAATTGGATAGCATGTGGGCCAAGTTCCTTGCACAGATCTCTGGCATATTCGGGAATTCTCTTACCCATATTTGGCGACAGAACACCATTGGATACAAACCATCCCAAATCTTTCTCAATCCAATCAATTGCCGATAGTGAAAGTAGTTTAGATAACATGGGTTTTAATTGTTCATCGCAATCATTCAATTTAGCCATGCCTGATTCAAAAATTACTCGTTCCGCGTAGGCTTGAGCTAAGCCTTGAATCAAATCTGATTCCTCATACATCCAGGTTTTATAAAGGCTTTCGCCTTTCTTCTTGCCACTATTTAACTTTAAGGCTAATTCGGTAAGTAAGATAGTTTCTCTTACTTCAAGCAATCGATAAACATACTTGTGATTAGTCAATTTTCTAGCGATAAGACCTTTTACTAAATGCTGAATTATAGTAGGTAGGTGACTGGTTAACATTTCTTTGGTAATTGCTTTTTTATCTGCTTTGCCTAATAGTTCTTTCGCTATTTTCTGCATCAACACCCGATTGTCGCCTTCCGCGGTAATACCTGCATGGCCACCAACAATTCCTTCACCTAAGCGATTAGCCGCTAGAAAGCCTTGTCCACCACATCGCTCTCTACAGGTAGTGGCGGTGTTTTCTGAATGCCAAGAGATCTGCGTTTTCATAGCACAACAAAGCAATAGGACTTCTAATTCTTCTTCTTTCGTTTTGACCTCAGTTGAGTACTTGTCTTTGGCCAAATTCAAAGCAATATTATGTATGTAGGTTTGAGCTAACAAGGGGAGAAGCGCACGCTGTTGTAATTGATAATTCATGATTGGTGTATCACTTTCACCTTCTGGTCCGACAGCCAGACGAGAACTGGCGTAACGAATAGAGGTGTCTAGGCATACCTTAGCGCTACCTAAAGTCATAGAGGCAATACATAAACGACCACTTAACAACTGATCAGCTAAGCTTAAGAAACGACCTCGTTTGCTTTTAACAGCACTTGTAAAATTACCTTCAGGGGTAATGCTTGAAGAAGCATCTAACATATATTCTCTTGGAATACGCACTTGATCAAAACCGATGCTGGCATTATCTACGCCGTTAACGCCAATTTTGTAGCCCATATCCCAAACGGTGACACCAGGTAGAACTTTTCTATTTTTATCTCTAATAGGAACTAGGAATCCATGAATTCCTTCATTCACATTCTTGTTCATTAATTGGGCAAATACAACTACATAATGTGCGTGAATAGCCCCATTTGTAATCCAGTATTTACGTGCACTAACTTCTGGAGTATGTACGATAAACTCTTTGCTATCTGCGTCATAGGTAGCAGTTGTTTTCATTTCAACGGCATTGTTGCCATAAGCTAATTCAGTTAAGCCGAAACAACCAACTGATTCTAAACTATCAATATCCTTTAAAAGTAAGTCATGATGGGGTTGGGTACCCAATTTAAGAATGGTTCCTCCAAACAGATTGAATTGTACCGTCATCTTTGTAGCCACAGAGCCATCCATCATTCCAACGGCTTCATGAACAGAGAAAATACGACGAGGGTTATTCTTGAAGTCAAGAACTGAAATCATTTTATGATCACAAATCTTTTGAAGTCGTTTAAGAGCCAATTCTCTTTCTTCTGCTAAAGGGATATTATAACGAGGAATAAATAAGGGATCTTTAAACAAGTCTCTGAGCTGCGCTCTCGTTTCATGGTTATCATGCTCCAACAAATTTTGCATTTTAGCATGATCAAACTCCAATTCCTTTCTTAAACTACTCATAGCTTATTTCTTTATTTCATAAATGTAAATAAATACTACATTAAACTTGAATAAGAAGCCGTTGATTTTAAGGAATTAATTAAGCTGCTGATAGACTGCAGACATATCTTTGGCTCCCCAGCTATCAATTGAAGCTTTGGAGTGTTTTAACTGACCATTTAAAGATCCACCAATCCCTTCATTATCAAAGGTAATTACGCCGTAGTCGTTCTCCGCTAGAAAACTAGCAAATGAATTATAGAATTGTCTTTTGATTCCTGTTGCAGGAGCAATGAAAATTGTAGCCTTGTACGCGTGAGGTTTGTATATTGTTGTTTGCAGAGATACCTTGTCTATCCTGGAAATTATTTGGTCTGTTACTTCAGCCATTATTATTACTTATTCTTCAATACTTACAACGAAAATTGGAACTGAAAAAATGGAGAAATAATTCGTTCGGTTCTTGAATTAACAACTGACAAATCATAGGGGATAAGGTTGATTTCTAAACCAATGTTGATATATATCTTATCAGCTACTTGATATTGATAGCCCGCACCACCAAAAACATTTCCCTGACGTAAAGGGGCATATTGTACCGTGTCACGATTGATGTAGGTCTTCTGATAGACTCCTCTGAATTGGGCAAATAGACCTTCCCAAACATATAATCGAACATAGTTATTACTTCCCACCGTATTCTCGGTGTACTTAATAGCTGGTTCTTTGTAGCGATAATAATCATATAGAATACCTGTCCCAATTTCAATTCTATCTTCTACTACTTGATAAGCTATTGTAGGAGAAAAGTTGAATCCAAGTTGTCTATTTCCTAATCCAAATCCAGCGCTTCCACCAATTCGAATTCTACTTAAATCTTTTTCCTCTTTTCCTTTTTTATTGAAGCCTACAAACTCTTCTTCAGATTCTTCTGGAACTTCTTCGTCATATTCTCCTTGCGTGAATGCAAATTGCACCATAAGTACAAGCAAGAGAATTGAAATCATTTTTTTCATCACACAAAAATAACGCTTAATTTGAATTAATATTTTCTTTAACTAAAAACTTGGACAATGAGTTTTGTAGGCATAATTCTTCTTCTTTTTAAATACCCCAATTTGAACTAATGAAAGCTCAAAACCACCATTGCCTTTACTTGCTTTCGAAAGTTGAGAAAGATTAATGTCATAATTCAGCAGAATCCTTGTACGATGGTATTGATATCCAAATACGGGTGTAAGAGCATCTTTTAATCGATAAAATACGCCTAGGTTTATTTTGGAGGTTTTACTGCCAGGGAATTTTTTTAATTGTATACCCGCAAGGCTTCCGAAAAGCATTTCAAATGCCTGCTTTTGAGTAGAGTAAAATAGACTGGTGTTTAAATCAAAGCGATCTGTAATTTGATATTCCATTCCTGCTTGCGCTATAGTTCTTATTCCAAGCCGGTTAGTCTGTTTGTAAAAACTTTCAGTAGGTTTATTCAGATGAAGTAAACTTACCCCATAACTTAATCCTATTTTGTCGCTGATTTGATTTTTTCCCTGCATTCCAAAACCTAGATCAAAATAAGCAGTTTGTTCTTTCGCTAGCCCTTCATTCGCCGCTAAGTCAAAGTCAAACCCGATACGATCTACCCATTGATTGTTAAAGTACAAAGCATCGAAATCGATGGTCCTATGCACATATGCTACCTGAAATCCAATGGAGAGAAAATGCTTATGTTGTTGGTCAAGGCCTTTATGATAAGCCATGGAGAGGTAGGCTTTGTTGGCACTTAAATTTCCATCTCCAGCTTGGTCATTGATAAAATTCACTCCAATTCCAGCCCAATCTAAATTGTTGATTTTTTTGTCAAGGAAGGAGAAGTCTGCATAAGCAGATGAAGAATTGTAATTCAACAGTTTACCGTCAATTGCCCAAGGCCACTGCTGCTTATGATTTACTCCTAAGCGATAGCTGCCATCAAAAAAGCCTGTGTTTGCTGGATTGTATGAAAGGGGATTAGCAAAGTATTGAGAAAAGTGCAAATCTTGAGCATGGATATTAAACGTTAACATCACTACGCAAAGAAAGAGGATAGAACGAAGGAGATTATCTTGAGAGTCAATATGGTGCCGACCAGTTATCATCTGAGTAAGGTAATATTCCCATTAAGTGTTTGAGAACTGTTATCTAAAAATCTAGCCTTCACTACATAAGTGTAAACCTCCATTTCCTGTAAGATGCCTTTGTAAGTCCCATCCCAGCCAATACTTTGGTCAAAGCTTTCAAAAACTAATTCGCCCCATCGATTATAAATTTGGAAGCTCAAATTAATTATTCCTACGCCCTCAACATAAATAATATCGTTGGTGTTATCTCCATTAGGGGAAAAGGCATTAGGCACTCCTATTAAAGGGATGAAATCAATAAACAAATCCAAGCATATGGAATCCTTACAGCCGGCATTACTAACTTTTAAACAAGGGTTGAATTCTCCAGCAGATTGATAAAAATGTATAGGATCTATGTTTGTAATATCACTTTCACCATCTCCGAATGTCCATTCAAATGAATCAAAATTAACACTCAAATTAGTGAAGTTGACCAAGTCAGGATAGAGGTAAAAAGAGCTGTCTGTTCTGAAGTTTGCATGAGGTGGTGGAATGATTCTAACTATTCCTGTGTCTGTAGAAATATGAATACAGGTAGCGGAGTCAATTACCGTTAAAATTACGGTAAAATCACCGCCATTTGCATAGCTTAAGGTAGGCTCGAATTCATTTGAAGTCTGCCCGTTTCCAAAGTCCCAAATAAAAGTTTCTGCATCAGGGTTACTAAAGTTCTCGAAGGGTAGAAGAGTGTTCACACAACCGGAACTTGTACCAATTTCTGCATCTATTCGTGGTGCAAAACTTAGGGATATGGTATCCCAGGCTTCTGTTTCACACTTTGAAGTGTCCGTTACACGCAATATGATGGTGTATTCACCGCTTGAGCCATAGGTGTGAGGAATAGCGTTGCCTCCATCTAAATAGCTTGTTCCATCACCCATGGTCCAATCATAAGTGCTTGTTGGCACGAATTCAGCTCCAACAAAAATAGCTAAACTATCACAGTCAGTATATAGGGTATCTATAGTGCTAGCAATTAAGGTGTCATTGCTAACGGTAACGGTTAAGAAAGCGGAATCGACTTCGTTGCAAGAATTAACATCAGTACCTATTAGTTTCACTATGAAAACACCAGTATCGGTATAGGTGTGTGTTGGATTAGGTAAACTGGATGAATCTCCATCACCGAAATACCACTTAAAAGCAGTAACATCTTCCAATATGCTCTGAAAATTTACGCTTAGTGGGGCACAGCCTATTGCTGTTGGTGAAGCATTTACTTCTACATTGGTAATTGCTAAACCAATATCAAGTTTAACTAAACCTTCATTACAATTAGGAGAACCTGACGAGGAGCTAAACCCACCAGTAGATGGGAAATTTCCTGCACCGCATGCTGCACAAATGGCTTGATAAACGATTCCTCTTTCATCGAATCGACTGGTGCCTCCATCTACGTGTTCAGCGGCTGTTCCACCAAAATAAGAACCAAACAATTGTCCAGTGGCATTCTTTTCAAGCACAAAAAAGTAAAAATCACCTCCACCTGAAGTCGTGCTCTGAAAAGCATCGGCAGTTACAGGCAAGCCAGCAATATTTGCACTACTTAGGCTCACATTTCGATTTTGATTCGTATTTCCTCCCCAGCCAGAAACATATACTCGCTCGCAGTTATCTACTAGCAAGGCTGTAGGGGAAATGTCTACCAATGCGCCTCCTGTTCCAAAAATAGTACTATAGATGGTTGTACTTAAATTGTTATCAAGCTTATGTATGAATTGTTTTCCAGAAAGCGTACTAAAAGCAGCATTTTCAACCGGGTAGTTGCCCAAGGTTTGCCCTAAAATATACACGTCATTGTTTTCGTCTAGATCAACAAAGTAAACTTGGTCGTAAGCATTTGTTCCGATGAAAGTAGAGGCAATTAGATTCCCGTTTGTTGAATTTATTTTAGCAATATATCCGTCGCATTCTCCTCCTCGATAGTTGGGGTGAAGAGGAATGCCAACGGTCGGGAAATTGGAACTTTTGGTTCCGCCATCTACAAACAAATTATTGTTATTGTCTATTTTCATAGAATATCCTGCATCATCATTTGCCCCACCAAGGAATCTTGAAAATATTAAAGTCGTTAAATTAGAATCTAATTTGAAAACAACTGCATCTTGGTTTCCTTGCAAACTTGAAGGGGCTCCCAAAGTAGGGAAGTTTGGAGAGTTGCTTGAAGAAGCCACATACACATTGTCATCTTCATCTACAATTACTTCTCCTCTAAATGCATCTCCATAATTGAAGTGGAGATCGGTGCCGTCATAAGTTAGTTGAATGACTTCATCGTCGTTTAAACCATCATTATCTGATCCTCCAATATAGGTTCCGCCGGTTATTGCAGAACCGTTTGCATTCAGTTTAAATAAAACGATATCACTCCCATTGTTGAAGAAGATTCCATTGTTTTGAAGGTTTATCAATTGACCACCTGCAAAGCTATTGTCATAGGCGTTTAATCCTATGGGGAAATCATCTGAGCCTGTAGTAGCTAAGACAATCAGTTCGCCTTTATTATTCACTACCATACTATTGGGAAGTTCATTGTTCGAACCACCAATATAGGTCCCATAAACTAAGTTACCGGTATTGTCATCGTAACAGCTAATTCCAATATCAATCAATCCGCTTCCAAAGGAATTTGCAACACCGCCAAAAAAGCTTTGGCTGAAAGCACCTGGCGTGGTTTGGTATTGCCCTGAAACTCCAAAGACTATTCCTCCTGAGTAGGCTCTCCCGTTGGCATCGTAGGTGGCAGTGAATCCAAAGTTGTCACTTGTAGATCCGCTCAATCTTGCGAAAACAATACTAGGGTCAATCACTAATTCATAATTGCTATCGTATCCATGAGGGAATTTATAGCTTACTTCTTTAGTACTTGGATTCAACTGATAATGACAGGCTACTTCTTTGGTTTCTCCATTAATTTTTTGATAAGCATAAGGAGCTAATTCCTTAACTAGGCATACTTCAGTTTGATAAACTAGGTCGCCGTTAATCAATTCAATTTCATTGAGCCCATTATACTTTACTTTGATTTGATTGGGATCATGATTAGGGGCAATATAGTATTCGTACTTGATATTTTCCCCATCACCAAAAACACCCATATTGATGCCATCGTAAAGATTTCGATAGCTAACTGAACCATATGATTTCACTCCTTGTTTCCAAGTACTTTGATTATTACCTAAAAAAAAGTTGTATGCATGTGCGCTCTTACCTGAATATGTAAAGTGAACATTAGGATTTGCATTTACAAAAGACAATGAATACTGATGACCAATCATTTCTTGTTGATGCTGTTCTTCATGTTTGTGTTGATCTGGAATGTCTATTAAGCGGAAAGTAAGTTGATTGTTTTCTAAATAAATATTTCCAAAATTTAGACGACCATTGTATTCAATGTTTCCTGGCCATTGGCCTTTGTTTTCTATAAACTCTAGCTCGCCATTCCCTGCCATACTCGTATGGAGCGCAAGCATCGTAATTAGTATAGAAAGTAGCTTTTTTGCAAACATTTATTAGGGGTAGTTAATCAATAAATATACATATATTTAGGTGTTAATTTCACTGAATAGTTACAAATAAACTCTTAATATGGCAGGGCTAAACAATTCATTTCCAAAAGGGATCCCTTATATAATTGGTAACGAAGCAGCCGAACGCTATAGTTTTTATGGTATGAAGGCTATTTTTGTCGTATTCCTTACCAAGTTTATCAGTAATGCTGCTGGAGAATTAGCGGTATTCGATGAAACGGATGCTAAGTTTTGGTTACACATATTCATATTCTCTACCTACGGTTTATCTTTAGCCGGTGCATTTTTGGCCGATGTGTATTTGGGTAAATACAAAACCATAATAAGCCTTTCTATTGTTTACTGTATTGGACATTTTATTTTGGCCTTATTCGAAACCAAAATGGGTTTTCTGTTTGGTTGTAGCTTAATTGCCATTGGCGCAGGAGGAATAAAGCCCTGTGTTTCTGCTCACGTGGGAGACCAGTTTGATGAAAGTAATTCGCATCTTTTAGATAAAATGTATAACTGGTTTTACTTTTCTATTAATGCAGGAGCGGTGGTCGCGTACCTTATTGCTGAGCCTTTGCTTCGTAATGATTTTTTAATTTCCAAAGGCTTAAATAGTACAGTAGCATTTGGTCTGCCGGGAGTGTTAATGGTTATTGCCACTTTCGTGTTTTGGTTGGGAAGAAAGAAATTCGTTCACGTGCCTCCGGCGGGGTGGTCGTTTTATGCACAAGAATTGTTTAGTAAAAAAGGCCTTAAATTGATTCTAAAGCTTTCACCCATTTACATTTTCTTGGCAGTTTTTTGGTCCTTATTTGATCAAACAGCGGGCGCTTGGGTCTTGCAAGCGCAGTCTGATTTAATGATTAAAACCATTAATCTTGGATTCACTTCCATCACCGTCTACCCATCTCAATTGGGGGTGATGAACGCTTTGTTTATTGTTCTTTTCATACCGATTTTTGCCTACTTTGTTTATCCTCAATTAGGTAAAATAATGAAGCTTACATACGTGAATAAAATGGCTTTAGGGATGTTCTTGGCTGCGCTAAGTTTTGCTTTAATTTCTTGGGTTCAAAGTCAAATGGATCAGGGAGTTGCAATGAATATCTCTTGGCAGATTTTAGCCTATGTAATCTTAACTGCTGCAGAAATATTTGTTTCTATTTCTTCTTTAGAATTTTCATACACTCAAGCACCTAAAGCCCTCAAGTCTTTAGTCTTAAGTTTCTGGTTAATTGCAGTAGCCATGGGCAACTTGTTTACCGCTTTGGTAAACTTAGCAATCAAGCGTCCTGACGGCACCATACTTTTAGATGGAGCTGCATACTTTTGGTTCTTTACGGGATTGATGTTTGTGGCCGCAATTATATTCTATTTTATGAACAGAAATTATATTGAAGAACATCATATTCAAAATGTTCCTTCAGGATTGCATTAAGAAAGAATGTATTATTATATTTAGGGTATAAATTACAAGAATTGAATCCAAGCCTATCAACAACTATATTTAGACAATAAAAACACAACTGAATTATATGAAAGACTTTACCCGTTTATTTGACATCTTGAAGTATCAAGAACAAAAGTATCCTCGCTTTGATTGTTTAAATTATAAGTACAATGGAAATTGGAGAAATTTTAGTACATCAGAGGTTAATGAAATGATTGACCGTGTGAGTAAAGCATTTATTAAAGCGGGTATTCAAAAGGACGATAAGGTTGCTATCATTTCAAACAATAGACCTGAATGGAATTTTATTGATAATGGAATGATGCAAATTGGTGCAATAAATGTGCCTATTTATCCAACGATTTCTAAGGATGAATATGAATATATATTTGCCGATGCCGAAATCAAAATGGTATTCTTAGCAGATAAGGGGTTGTATGAAAAAATTAGCGCTATTAAAGATCGCTTACCTACCTTACAAAGGATATATTCATTTGAAGAAGTAGAAGGGTGTGACCATTGGGAATCATTCTTAAAAGAAGGTGAAGATGTAGATATGGTTGAAGTTTCTCAGCGTGCTAATGAAGTTAAACCTGAAGATTTAGCAACTATCATTTATACTTCGGGTACTACGGGGAAACCAAAAGGGGTAATGATTTCTCATTTTAATATTGTTAGTAATATTAAATCTGTTTTAACTCTTCTTCCTTTGTCTAAAGATAATATAGCATTGAGCTTTTTGCCTTTATGCCATATTTTTGAAAGAGTAGTAACCTATACTTATTTTGCTACAGGAACGGGGTGTTATTATGCTACAAGTTTAGATACTTTATCGGATGATTTGAAGGATGTTAAACCACATTTCTTCTCAACAGTTCCTAGACTCTTAGAGAAAGTGTATGATAAGATTATTAGTAAGGGAATGGAATTGACAGGGCTAAAGAAGAAATTATTCTTTTGGGCCTTGGATATCGCTACCAATGAATACCATGAGGATTATAAGCCAGGCTTGAAATTTAAAATTGCTGATAAATTGATTTTTAGCAAATGGAGAGAAGCCTTAGGAGGTAATGTTATCGGTATCGTTACAGGAGCAGCTGCTCTGCAAGAAAGACTAGCTAGAGTATTTAGCGCTGCGGGTATTGCTATTCGAGAAGGATATGGTCAAACGGAGTCTGCAGTAGTTATTACGGTAAATAAGTTTGAGCCAGGTGGATTTAAGTTTGGAACAGTTGGAACTGTGATTCCAGGTGTAGAAATGAAGTTTGCTGATAATGGGGAAATTCTTTGTAAGGGCCCTAGTGTAATGATGGGGTATTACAATAAACCAGAAGAAACGGCTAAGACTATTGATAAAGATGGGTGGTTGCACACTGGAGATGTTGGAACCCTTATTGATGGTAAATTCTTAAAAATTACGGATAGAGTGAAAGCACTTTTCAAAACATCAGGCGGTAAATATGTTGCCCCTCAAGTAATTGAAGAGAAGATGAAGGAGTCTCGATTCGTTGAACAAATAATTATACTTGGAGAGAATGAAAAATTTGTAAGTGCATTAATTGTTCCTTCATTCTTGAATCTAGAAGAATGGTGTAGCCAAAAAGCTTTGGATACTAGCAGTAAGGAGAAAATGGTGAAATCACCAGAAGTGTTAGCCTTGTTCAAAGAAGAAGTTGAACGATTAAATGAAAGCTTCGGTAAAGTAGAAAAAGTGAAGAAGTTTGAATTGATGGTTGCCGAGTGGTCAGAAGTAACTGGCGAACTAACTCCAACAATGAAGGTGAAGCGTAAAGTTGTTATTGAAAAATACCAATCACTTATTTCGTCTATCTATAATGTTTAAAGAAATAATGTATGGCCATTGACTTAATATTTGAATCGCTTTGGCTATCCGTAGTTATATTGATTGTAAGCTTCGTGTTTGCTGCAATATTCAATAAGCTTTTTCATCGCTTCATAGATAGAAAAGCCTTGGATGCAAAATATGATCCTACCAATTATAAGTTTCTACGACATACCATTTCTGCAGTTATTTATTTAGTTGGATTTGGTTTGGCTATCTACGCTATACCAGCTTTAAGAACTATTGCCACTTCGATTTTGGCTGGTGCAGGTATTATGGCTGTTGCTGTAGGTTTTGCTTCTCAAGCAGCCCTAAGCAACATCATCTCAGGGATGTTTATCGTTATTTATAAACCTTTTGGGGTCAATGATAAAATAGAGGTTCATGGAATGTCAGGTATAGTGGAAGACATTACTTTAAGGCATACCGTCATCCGAAACTTTGAAAATCAGCGAATCATTATACCGAATGCTGTTATTAGTGCAGATGTAATAGTGAACAGCGACCTGGTGGACGAAAGAATGTGTAAGCATCTTATCTTGGGTATAAGTTATGAAAGTGATATTGATAAGGCTAGAGCAATCATACAAGAAGAAGCCTTGAAGCATCCATCTTGCATTGATGGCAGAGGTCCGGAAGATTTGCAATTAGGTCAAGATCAAGTGCCAGTTCGAGTTATTGAGTGGGCGGAATCGTCGGTGCAATTAAAAGCTTGGGTTTGGTCAAATAATCAAGCGGAAGGCTTTTTGATGAAGTGCGACCTACTTGAAAGCATTAAGAAACGTTTTGATAATGAAGGTATTTCTATACCTTACCCGCATCGAACAATTGTACAGAAAAAATAAGCATAGGAAAAAGAAAGTATGCATCAATACATGCCCGAATTGCAATTCAAGTATGCCTACTTTATACTTTGGGGTGTAATGGGGGCAATGTTTTTTTGTAATGATCTATCTATTCAAGAAACTTAATTGGCTATAGTCTAGTGATACTTTTCATCTAGTTCTTCGAGGAAGTGATTTTCCGCCTTAATGATAAGCACAATCATTTCTCTTTTTTCTGCTGAACTCATATTGTCAAATAAGTGATATCCATTTTCAAGAATATCAATACTAATTTTCATAGCACCTACTTCTTCTTTTGAAAAGAACTTATCTTGTTCTTCCATCTTACGAACGAGCTCTTTTAAGATGTTAGTGGTCTTCTTTAAAAGTTTACTGTCAGTTAAGGAAGTCAACAAATCTTCCATTTCACCTATAAATTCTTTAAGTTCTTCGCGAGGGAGATCTGCAATGATTTCTTCAAAAAGTTTAGCATTAATTGGAAGCTTTACTTTTTTGTCTTTAGCAATGGACACTAATTTTTTCTCGAATTTAGAAGCTGCTTTGAAACTTTTTAAAGTTTGAAAACCTGCTTTAAGTGCTTTAGGGAATTGCCAGCCAAATTTGATTATAATGCCAGGAGCATCACCAACAAGTTTTAACAGGTGGCTTGGGTTTTTGATATGATGATCAAGATCGTCGAATGCCTTATTAAGAATTTCTCGTTGATCTTTCGAAGGGTAGATGTAGTTTAAGAAATAGCTTTTAACCTTATTGGTTAGCTCAGGAGTAACACTTTCATCTAGGATGAACTTTTCCTCTAGTGATTCAAATTCATATCGCTCTGCAACCAGTATGCGATACTGTTCAATCATTTCATCTAATAAGGCTTTCTTTTTCATAGAACTTAAATTCAACCCAAAGTTAGGGTATATAAACGAAAAAAGCACTGAAGTTACCTTCAGTGCTTTTAAATCCTTTAAATTCTTATTGAATTGAAATACTTTTCACTTTGTTTTTCAATACTTCATCTTTCTTGGGAAGCGTTACAAATAACACCCCTTCTTTAGTTGAAGCGTCAATTTTGTCTAAGTCTACAATGTCGGGTAGAGTGAAGCTTCGGCTAAAGCTGGCAAAGCTAAATTCCTTTCTAGTGTAGTTCTCTGTAGTTGCTTCATCTTCACTTTTCTTTTCAGAAGAGATAATCAACATTTCGTTTTCCACTTGAATAGAAAGATCTTCTTTCTTATATCCTGGCAAAGCAAATTCAAGAGTGAATACTTTTTCCTCATCTTTTATATTTACCGATGGGAACGGTTCAGTGTATCCTTTCGATCTTAAATCTTCCTTTAAAAATAAGTCATCAAAAATAGATGGAAAGTTGCCGAATCTTGGTGTTCTTCTTTTTACAATAGTTTTCATAATTATATTTTTTTGATTTTATTTAAGATTAATTTCAAAAACAATTCTTCAAAAGAAGTACCAATTGAATTTTACTGACATTTTGAATAAGGGGCATAAAAAAAGAGCGACATTATGTCGCTCTTTAAAATATTTTAATGACAGTATGTCTACTTTGCTATTTCAAATTTATGTGAGAAGCTATTATTGTATTGATTATAAAAGTACATTGCGCCAAAAAATACGCCTGTAAAAATCATATCTGATAAGAAAGTGGCTTTATAAAAAGGAATGGCCATACTGTAACACTCTACTAAACCAACTATGGTTTTGGGATAAAGCATTCCTTGCATCCAAACACCGAAGTTTGAAACTAAAAAGAATATTAAACTAGCACTTACGCTACCCAATAATACCTTAGCAACGTTTAATTTTTTAAGTAGTAATGCGCCTAGGCCTACAATTGCAACTAAAGCAATTACCGAATAGAGTTGATCGAAAGTGAATAATGAAAAACTTTCTGATGTACTATATACGGTGTTGTTTAGGTATAAATCGCTCAAGAACCAGGCCATTACTGGAACAATCAAAGCAATGTATTTACGCTTGTAAAATGCAACCGCAAACAAAGCTAAAGCCCCCATAGGAGCGAAGTTTGGAAAGTGTGGAAGGAGTCTTGCAATAACTCCGAAAATTACAATCGCGGTGATTATAAGTATATTGATTTTAGTTAATTTCATGTGTTGGTTTTATTTACTTAATATTGAACAAAAATACAACGGCTATGGTTTATATCAAAATGAATGATAATTTTTAATTCCAAGGTAATAAATAGCTTTTATATAAGCTATTTATTTCGTAAATTTGGCAAACGAAAATTGTATAGTTTACTAAAAATTAAAATCCTTTAAAGAATGTCTGAAACTGCAAAGTTTATATTAGGTGAAGAAACACATGAGTTCCCGGTTATTGTGGGAACTGAAAATGAAAAAGGTATTGATATTAGTTCGTTAAGGGTAGCAAGTTCATACGTAACATACGATGTGGGGTATAAGAATACTGGAGCTACTAAAAGTGGAATTACCTATATCAGTGGGGAAGAAGGGATTCTACGTTACAGAGGATACAATATCGAAGAATTAGCGAATGGAGCTAGCTTCTTAGAAGTTGCATACTTGCTGTTGGAAGGTGAATTGCCAAATAAAGAACAACTCGCTAGCTTTGAAGAAGAGGTAACTCGTCACACCTTAGTTAATGAGAAGTTGAAATTTGTTTTTGATGCATTTCCTAATGGTGCGCACCCTATGGGACAGTTGATGACTATGCTAAGTATGTTCTCAGCGTATTATCCAGATTCTTTAAATCCACATCGAAGTGAAGAAGATATTAAGTTAACGATTATTCGTTTGTTAGCTAAATTGCCAACTATGGTTGCCATGATTATGAAAAATAAATCTGGACATCCAATAGTTTACCCAAACAATGAGTTAGGTTATGTGGAGAATTTCTTAACAATGACTTTCGGTCATGTTACTGAAAAATATGAACTTGACCCAGTCGTAGTTACAGCTATGAACAAACTATTAATTTTACATGCTGATCATGAGCAAAACTGTTCTACTTCTGCAGTTCGTTTAGTTGGTTCATCTCATGCTAACCTATACGCTTCGGTTTCTGCAGGTGTTGCCGCTTTATGGGGTCCATTGCATGGTGGTGCTAACCAGAAAGTATTAGAAATGCTTGAGTCTATCAAAAATGATGGTGGAGATACAGAGAAATGGTTGAACAAAGCTAAAGACAAGAGCGATCCTTTCCGTTTGATGGGATTTGGTCATAGAGTATATAAGAACTTTGATCCAAGAGCTAAGATTATTAAAAAGTCTGCAGATGAGATTTTAGATAAAATGGGTATTGATGATCCTATTTTGGAGATTGCTAAGAAATTAGAGCAAGCGGCTTTAAATGATAGCTATTTCATTGATAGGAAATTATTCCCGAATGTGGATTTCTATTCAGGTATTATATACAGAGCCTTAGGTTTCCCTGTAGAGATGTTTACCGTGTTGTTTGCCTTAGGTCGTTTACCAGGTTGGATGTCACAATGGAAAGAGCTACGTACTGACGGACAGCCTATTGGTCGTCCAAGACAAATATATACAGGTGCAGCTGAACGTGCTTTTGTAGATATTAATAAAAGATAAATTAAGTCGAAAGACTACCCCTAAAAAAAGCTCCGATGAAATCATCGGAGCTTTTTTATTTCTTATACCTTATGATTGCAATGTTACCTCGACGATAGGAGAGGTCTTCCTTGAATGCAAGTACAAAATGAATAGGGTTCAGTGATTTTTTTAACTATCCATGGTTCTTATATAAACTCGTGAGTTTAAGATAATTCGAATGCTGTTAGATGAAAGAAATCCTCCCTGGTCGATATGACAAAGGGGAGGCTTAAGCCAACAGTTCTCTTTTCATAGAGACTAATAAGGACGGTAATGACTTTTAAATTAGAAGCTCTTAAATGAGTTTAAAACAATCCGTGTAATTCGGCTTGAACCTTGTTGTAAATCTCTGCAAGGTCTTCTTCTCTGTCTACAAAGTTCATTTTGTCACAATCGATAACGAGTAACTTTCCCTGGGTGTAATTTGCAATCCAGGACTCGTAAAACTCATTCAATCTTTTCAAATAATCCAAACGAATATTTTCCTCATAGTCTCTTCCTCTTTTTTGAATATTATCAACCAAAGTGGGAATCGAAGCCTTGAGATAAATCATTAACTCAGGTGCTTCAATTTGAGATATTATAGTACTATATAAGCTTTTGTAATTTTCAAAATCTCTAGTAGACATCAATCCCATCTTGTGCAAGTTAGGAGCAAAAATTTCAGCATCTTCATAGATTGTTCTATCCTGAATAATTACATTTGCATTGTTTTTAATTTCGATTAATTGCTGATATCGACTATTCAAGAAATAAACCTGCAAATTGAATGACCATCTAGGCATATCATCGTAGAAATCATTCAAGTAAGGATTGTTCTCTACATCTTCGAATTGAGGTTGCCAGTTGAAGTTTTTAGCTAAAAGATCGGTAAGGGTAGACTTACCCGCTCCAATGTTCCCAGCTACGGCAATGTGGTTAATTTTTTTACTTCCCATTTTCTTCACTTGTTAGTTAGTTTAATTATTGTCTACTTAAAATAGTTGAATCCCATCACTTCACGTACACCATCTAGTGTTGCTTTTGCGCTTTTTCGTGCTTTCTCTTTACCAAACTCAGCCACTTCCTTGAGGTGCTTTTCATTGGCTCTCAAATCGATAATACGCTCTCGAATAGGTTTTAAAAATTCATCAGTATCTTTTGCTAGTTGCATTTTTAAATCGCCATAACGAATAGAACAATCGTTAAATGAATCTTCAAATTGCTGACGAATTTCCGGAGAAGATACATGCTTCATTATACTAAATAGATTTTCTATTTCTATTGGTTTTTCTTGGTTCTTTTCAGTAGGACTATACGCTGTTTTAGCTCGTTTAAATTTCTTTAATATAGTTGCCTCATCATCTGTAAGAAAGATTGCATTGTTTTCATTGTTATCACTCTTACTCATTTTCCCGCCGCCATCAAGACCTGGAATCTTTACTAGTTCTGATCCGTAATTAAATGCATTTGGTTCTGGCAAGAAATCAGTATCATACACTCTATTGAATCGATTCGCAAAAGTACGAGTCATCTCTAAGTGCTGCTCTTGATCTTTCCCCACAGGAACATACTTAGCTCGGTGTATCAAGATGTCAGCTGCCATTAAGGAAGGGTAGGTTAGCAAGCCGGCATTAACGGTTGCCCCTTTTGCTCGTATCTTTTCCTTAAAAGATGCGGTCTTTTCTAACTCCCCTTTATGGGCAAACATATTAAGGTATAGATAGAGCTCTGCTATCTCTGGAATGTCACTTTGTAAATAGATAGTTGCTATTTCGGGATCGATTCCCACTCCGATGTAATTCGAAAGCACTTCTTTAACACTTTCTTGGAGATCAACTTTGTTATGCTTAGTTGTTAAACTATGCCAGTCAGCAATGAAATAAAAACATCGATAATCATGTTGCATTTTCACGAAGTTAACCGCGGCACCTAAATAGTTGCCTAAGTGCAGTTTACCTGAGGAACGCATGCCACTCAAAACAATTTCCTTACTCATAATATTTGCAGTCTGTTAATTTATTTGAGGAGCTAAAATATGCTTTTTTTGAAGGTATTTAGTGGTCATTCTCTCATAAATTTTAAATTGTTTATAACTAATATTTAGCGCGTCTTGAATTTACTTTTTATCTTCACAGCATAAAGTACTTTTACTTATGAAAATTGATGAGAATTTAATAAATCGTTTAGCCGAATTAGCCAAGCTTGAATTTGATGAATCAGATGCTAAAGAGATACAAATAAATTTGGGAAGCATCTTGGATTTAGTGGAAAAGTTGCAAGAGGTAGATACGGAAGGAGTTGAACCTCTAGTATATATGAATGAAAATGTGGGCGTATTTCGGGAAGATGAAGTAAAGCAAGTCATTTCTAAGGAAGAAGGATTGAGAAATGCACCGAATAAGGACTCTGACTATATTAAAGTACCAAAAGTGATCTCTAAGTGAATATCATAGAACTTCGAGATGTGAGAAAAACCTATCTAATGGGTAGTCAAATCATCGATGCTTTGGCAGGAGTGGATCTGAAAGTTAAAAAAAATGAATATGTAGCTTTAATGGGACCTTCTGGTTCTGGGAAATCTACCTTGATGAATATATTGGGCTGTCTAGATGTGCCTACTAGCGGGGCTTATGTGCTAAACAATACCGCTGTGGAGAAAATGACAGACGATGAGTTGGCTCATGTTCGAAATAAAGAAATTGGTTTTGTATTCCAAACCTTTAATTTGCTCCCCCGATTATCCGCTCTTGAAAATGTAACGCTTCCTTTGATTTATGCGGGAATTTCTAAAAAGGAACGTATTGCAAGAGGGGAAGAGGTTATGGAACAAGTAAACCTTAGCGATAGAATGTACCATAAACCCAATGAATTGTCTGGAGGACAAAGACAACGAGTGGCTATTGCGCGAGCCTTAGTTAATAAACCTTCAATCATACTTGCTGATGAACCAACCGGGAATTTGGATTCTAAAACTTCGTACGAAATCATGCGCATATTTGATGATATACAAGCGAAAGGAAATACGGTTATTTTGGTAACTCATGAAGAAGATATCGCTCGATACGCTAAGCGTGTTGTGAGGCTTCGAGATGGCTTTAAAGAAAGTGATACGCTTAACGCACAAGATTAAGGTGAAATGAACATATATTTAATTCCAGGATTAGGCGGAGACAAGCGAATGTATGAGGGTCAACTAGCTAAATTCCCCCACACAAAAGTTCTAGAATTTATCGATCCATTACCCAATGAAAGTATTTCAAGTTATGCCTATCGACTGGCTGAAGGAATAGATAAAAATGAAGAGTTTATTCTTGTTGGAGTTTCCTTAGGTGGAATACTTGCTCAAGAAATTGCAGTACATTATCCTCCCAAAAAGACCATAATAATATCAAGTGTAAAAAGCAGTAAAGAGTTGCCTAAATGGATGCGTTTCTTCAAATATTTCCCCCTACCTAAATTAATTCCGGGTAGTTTGTATTTGTGGATGTTTATGCTATCGATGTGGGTGAAAACCTTGGGCTCAAAAAGCAATCACATTTTGGCTAATTTAAAAAATATGGCCAGAGATGCTAAGCCCAAATTTGTGTATTGGGGAGCGAACCAAGTGCTTAAGTGGGAAAATCCAATCCCATCTTTTAAGGCTTACCATATTCATGGTAATAAAGATTATCTTTTCCCTATTGGGCGAATTCAAAATTTGGGAACAGAAGTTGAAGGCGGCACTCACGCCATGATTCTAACACATGTACTTCAAATCAATGAAGCGCTCGCTAAAGAGTTAAATATTGCTTGAGTTTGATCCGTGTCTTGGGTGAAATTGAGCCAAAGTTTCTTGCAAATATGTTTGGTCTAAATGGGTGTAAATTTCTGTTGTAGTTATCGACGCGTGACCAAGCATTTCCTGAACAGCACGAAGATCAGCACCGCCTTCTACTAAGTGTGTAGCAAAGGAATGTCTAAAAGTATGTGGGCTTACTGTTTTATTTATTTCCGCTGCTTGAACGCTTTGCTTGATGATGTAAAATATCATGACGCGACTTAAGGCTCTACCTCTTCTATTTAGAAAAAGTGTTTGTTCATGACCTTTTTTTATGTCGATATGATTGCGAATGGTTTCACTGTATAATTTAATCTGTTTTTTCGCTTCACTACCGATTGGAACAAGACGTTCTTTATCGCCCTTTCCAACTACTTTAATGAAGTCATCTTCAAAATAGAGGTGCGCTCTTTTTAACTGGATTAATTCAGATACTCTAAGGCCACAACTATATAGAGTTTCTATAATGGCCCTGTTCCTTACTCCTTCATTGGTGCTCAAATCTATAGCCTTAATAATTTGTTGAATTTCTAGATAACTTAAAGTGTCTGGCAACTTACGACTTAGCTTTGGCGCTTCCAAAAGTTCAGTTGGGTTTTTATCTATAATTTGTTCTAAACTTAAGTATTTATAGAAGGCTTTAATACCTGAAATAATGCGAGCCTGTGATTGCTCGTTAAGCCCGAAACTGTGTAGGTATGCTAAAAAGTTTTGAATGTTTTTTAAGTCCAGATCTCGAAAACTTTTTGAAGGAACTTCTAGGTCAATGTATTGCAGTAGCTTACGCACATCACGCAAATAACTTTCCACTGTATTGGCTGACCGACCTTTTTCCAAGGTCAAATAGTTGCTAAAGTCAATAATATATTCTTCCTCTATAGCCATTTATTAATTTCTCATGTAAATTTACATTTATTAAATAATAAGATAACTGTAATTTTAACGCTTTACTATGAAGAAGATTTTAATATTAAATGGGCCAAATTTAAACTTACTTGGAAAGCGAGAAACCAATATCTATGGCACAGAATCATTTGAAGATTTCTTTAAAGACTTGAAGTTGATTTATAGTTCAGATATTCAATTGTCTTATTTCCAATCGAATATCGAAGGGGAGCTGGTAGACAAAATACAGGAGGTCGGATTCAAGTTTGACGGAATTATTTTAAATGCGGGTGGATACACCCATACTTCAGTTGCAATTCGAGACGCTATCAATGCAGTTACTACTCCTGTTATTGAGGTGCACATTAGTAATATTTATGCTAGAGAAGAGTTTCGACAAGAATCTTTGCTATCTGCAGTGTGTAAAGGGATCGTAGCAGGATTTGGACTGGATAGTTACGTCTTGGCTTTAGATTCATGTCTTTAGAATAATTGTTTCATTTTTGGCTTGTGAAGAGGAACAAGCGAAAGATTGTTAAGTTGAGGATTTTCAAGCAAATAGACCTGCGACTTTTAAAATCATAAAGTTTTAATCAAGACGGGGCGCAATAAATAAGAAAGCCCCTCGATTATTCGAGGGCTTTCTTATTTTCATATTTTGGAAACTAGATGACTAGTTATATTTACAATGTAGCCTTCACCGCCTCAACTACCCGTTTCACGGTAGGTAAATAAGCATCTACTAAATTAGGTGCATAATGCATGTTTGCATCTGCTCCGTTGATTCGTTTAACAGGGGCATCTAAATAATCAAATGCATGCTTTTGAATCTGGAAACTAATCTCGGATGAAATACCACCGAAAGGCCATGATTCATCTATGACAACTATTCTATTTGTCTTTTTAACAGATTCAACAATTGTTGGAAAATCTAATGGACGAATAGTTCTTAAATCAATCACTTCAGCTTCTATTCCTTCTTTAGCTAGAGCTTCTGCGCTCTCCATTGCAACTTTCATCATTTTATTAAATGAAACGATGGTTACATCTTTTCCAACCCGCTTAACGTCTGCTTTGCCTATTGGAATTAAATATTCCTCTTCGGGAACTTCACCCATATCACTGTACATCATTTCTGATTCCATGAATACTACAGGATCAGGATCTCTAATTGCACTTTTCAATAAACCTTTAGCATCATAAGGGTTTGAAGGACTAATTACCTTTAAGCCCGGAGTATTAGCCATCCAGCTTTCAAAGGCTTGTGAGTGCGATGCGCCCAGTTGACCAGCGGACCCACTCGGACCTCTAAAAACTATTGGGCAAGAAAGTTGACCACCACTCATACTATGTATTTTAGCAGCGCCATTTACTATTTGGTCAAATGCCAAAACAGCAAAGTTCCAAGTCATGAATTCAACAATAGGTCGAATTCCGTTGATCGCGGCTCCGGTTGCTATACCAGCAAAACCTAACTCTGAAATAGGAGTGTCAATGACTCGTTTTTCACCAAATTCATCAAGCATTCCTTGACTTACTTTGTAAGCACCGTTGTATTCAGCTACTTCTTCACCCATTAAAAAGACAAGCTCATCACGCCTCATTTCTTCTTGCATGGCTTCTCTTAAGGCATCTCTAAATCTAATTTCTCTCATATTGTATAGTTTGGACGGGTAAAGATAAGTGCTTTGATTCAAAATCATCTAGCCATCGAGATTTAAATTATCTTGGGATAAGTATTCCTTCTTAATTATAAATCACTTAAAATCTTGATCTAAGCTCAAACCATGAAAACCAGGCTACCCATTAAATGCTTGAAAGTATTCTACAAACCAATGATAGCCTTTATGTCAATAGATTCATTGTAAAGTGGTACAAAGCAAGATAAATTATAATCACACAGTAGATTTTTCCAATGTAATTTTTTTATGTCTCATTTGTCCAACCAAGAAACATAAATTAACAGCTTCAACACTATTAAAAGTTATATATTTGTTTCACAATCTACTATTATGAGCAAAGAGCAAAAAAAACCAGGCAATCAGATTAATATCGAATTAACAGAAGAGATTGCAGATGGCATCTATTCTAATCTAGCTATTATATCTCATTCTCAATCTGAGTTTATTCTGGATTTTGTACGTATACTGCCTGGTGTGAACAAAGCAAAGGTTAAATCAAGAATCATTCTTACTCCTCAGCATGCTAAGAGGTTATATAAAGCATTAGCGGATAACATTGATAAATTCGAGACTGCTCATGGTGAAATCGAAGACAATGATGTTCTACCTGGAATGCCAATGAATTTCGGTGGCAATACTGCTCAAGCCTAATTTGTACTGAATGAAGTTTTTACACCCTAATTTTTTATGGGCATTATTCTTCCTTGCAGTACCTATTATTATTCACTTATTTTATTTTAGGAGGTACCAGCGCGTACTCTTTTCTAATACTCAATTTCTAAGTGAAATAAAAGATGAACAGGCCACAAGAAATAAGCTAAAACACCTACTTGTTTTATTAAGTCGACTTTTAGCCGTATTATTTTTAGTCTTCGCATTTGCACAACCTTTTATACCCGACAACGAAAATAGTAATGCTGGTGAAAAAGCGATATCTGTATATCTAGATAACTCTTTTAGTATGGAAACTGAAGGAAATGGTTTCTTGCTATTCGATGAAGCCAAAGCCATGGCTAAGAGTATTATAGAGACATACGCTGAAACTAACAAATTTCAAATCCTAACCAACGACTTTGAAGCCAAGCATCAAGGTTTATTGAGCAAATCTGAAGTCTTGAGTTTACTTGATCAAGTGACCACAAGTGCCGCCTCTCAAAAGAAAGAGATGGTTTTTGAAAAGCAGAAAAATGGGCTAAAAAATGCTACTGGCAGTAAATTGATTTATCAATTATCTGATTTCCAGTTGAATGATGAACTCTTTACAGCCGATACTTTATATCAAACTAATTTAGTTCGTTTTGAACCTAGTGTAATACGTAATATTAGTATTGATGAGGTTTATTTTGAAAATCCTATTCAGCTAAAAGGACAACAAAATAAGTTGATTATTAAGCTAAGAAATCAAAGTGAGGAAGAGCAGAGTGGTAGCTTTCAATTATCTATCAATGAAGAAAACAAATCTATAGGTAACTATACCATAAGACCTAATTCTGCAGTATTTGACACCTTGCAATTTACAATTTCTGCGGACAGTTGGAACAGGGGAAAGATTGTGGTCAATGATTACCCAATGACTTTTGATGACACTTATTACTTTACATTCTTAGTAGAAGATCAATTGAAGGTTTATACCATTTTTGAAGGAAATGGAGAGAAGTACCCTAAAGCAGTTTTTTCAAACAACGAGCAGCTTGCCTATCAATCGAATAACCTGAGCAATATTGATTATAACCTTTTAGATAAACAACATCTGGTGGTTCTTAGCAATTTGAAGAGCATCCCTTCTGGGTTGAGAGAATCATTAAAAACTTATTTAAATGCTGGTGGTCAAGTTTTCTTTATCCCAAATGCAGACGGAAGTATTCCTAGTTATAATCAATTCTTAAACAGTTTGAATGCGGGAAGGTTTCTTCAACGAAAGACGGAAAATCGAAATGTAAACGCAATCAACTTTAATCATGATCTTTTGGTCGATGTTTTCGAGGGAAAGCCGAATCAATTAGCATTGCCGAATTTGAAATCATATTATGTTTTGCAAAATCAACTTTCTCAAGAGTCGGTCATGTCATTTGCGGATGGAAGTAATTATTTAGCTTCTGTTGCCGTGGGTAATGGACAGTTTTATGTGCTCAGTTCAGGATTAGGTGATTCATATAGCAACTTCACACAGCAAGCTATTTTTGCTCCAATATGCTACCGTATGGCCGTTTTAGGAGCTAAAAATGTAGACATTGCTTATCCCATTGAAGCAAGCACTAAGATTTATCTTTCCGAACTTCCAAGTCATGCGGAAAGTATACTAAGGCTAGTCAAAGATGAAATGGAAATTATTCCTGCAAAGTCTATCCTAAATGGAAATTTATTATTGACCGTTCCAGGAATGCCTCTTAGTAGCGATATCTATAAAGTACGGGATGAAACCAATGAGTACTATGCAGAAGTGGCCTTAAACTACAATAGGAGTGAAGGGGATTTGTCCTTCTATTCTGAAGATGAGTTAAAAGAAAATTTTGCTAATTCAAACGTTCAAATACTCCAAAATAACCTGGCGATTATTAAGAATAATGTAAAACAAATGGAAGATGGCAAGTCCTTTTGGAAGTTATGTCTTATTTTAGCATTACTTTTTTTAGCTATAGAAATTTTATTACTTCGGTTTTTACCCAATTAACGAATGAAAATACTCCTGAAATCCGTAAAAATTTTTGATAATACTTCGAAGTATCATTTGAAGAAAATGGATATTTTAATTGAATCTGGTATTGTTAAGGAAATCGCAAAAAGTATTACTCCATCAGAAGCATACCAAGTGGTTCAAGAACAAGGAATTGGTATTTCTCCTGCATGGATGGATACAAACTTTCACATCTTTGAACCCGGTCACGAATATCGAGAAGATTTTAAATCAGGATTGAATGCAGCTCAAAATGCTGGATTTTCTAAGTTGTGTTTAATGCCGAATACTTTTCCGCCAATGGATAATAGCACGCAATTGGCTTTTGCCCAACAAGCAGGGAAACAATCGATGGTTGATGTCTTGTCTTTAGGAGCTATTTCACAAGGCTTGAAGGGAAAAGATATAGCCGAAATATATGACATGTACCAACATGGAGCAATAGCCTTCACAGATGGTAGCCACTCTATGCTGGATGCGGGATTAATGGAAAGAGCTTTATGGTATGTAAAGAAGTTTGACGGGCTAGTAATGAGCAATCCTGATAACGAAGATATTTCCTTAAAAGGACAGATGAATGAGGGGGTGAATAGTACTTTACTCGGATTGGAAGGTGTACCTAAACTAGCGGAAGAGCTAATGGTTTCAAGAGATATCTATTTACTAGAACATACTGATTCTCGTTTGCACTTCACAAATATTTCAACAAAGAAATCAGTTGACTTAATTCGAAAAGCGAAGAAGAAAGGATTAAATGTTAGCGCCAGTGTAAATGTGGCTAATTTAATGTTTGACGATTCAGAAGTGCTTAGTTATGATACAAATTTTAAGGTTAAACCGCACTTAAGGGAGCAAGAAGACGTAATAGCTTTACTTAAAGGCTTAGCTGATAATACCATCGACCTTATTGCAAGTGGTCATATACCCTTACATATCGATGAGAAAAAAGTGGAGTTTGAAAATGCGGAATTTGGAATGAGTACGATCGATTGCACCTTCCAAGCTGCGAGAACAGTGACTTGCGAAATATTGGACGAAGAACAATTAATTGATAAATTCTTGAAAGGCTACGAATTGCTTAATCAAAATAGACCAAGTTTGGCTGTTGGAGAAAAGGCAGATTATACGGTGTTCCAAATGGATGGAACGAGCGAGTTTCAAGTAACGGACATACATTCTAAAGGGAAGAACAATCCTTTTGTGGGTAAAGAATTAATGGGCGCTGTTATCGGCGTTATTAAGGGGAATAAAACCAATATATCATGAATCCGAAAAGACAAACAGCGATTAAATGGGGCCTTATAGGAGGCGTCTCGTCAGCACTTCTTGGATTACTTTTTTTTATTCTTAATGTCAAAAGTTCATCTTGGTTAAACTATCTAAGTTTTGCCGTAATGATTGGAGTAATTATAGCTGGGACTTATGAGTTTAGAGATAAAATATTAGGAGGCTTTGCTAGTCTAAAACAACTGCTTGGATTTGGAATTCTTGTTGCCCTAGTATATGGATTGATTAGCTCAATTTGGGCAGTGTTTTTTATGGAAGTACTTAATCCTGAATTAGTTAAAGAGATACTGTTAGATACAGAAATCCGAATGGAAGAGCAAGGGATATCGGATGAGCAAATTAAGCAAGCCTTGGAAGTAACTAAAAAAATGATGAAGCCTTACATCTTCTTTTTCACTAGCTTGTTTAGCATATTGTTCTTTGGATCTTTAGTCTCTTTATTAACTAGTGTAGTCATGAGAAAGTATAAGCCAGAGGAAATAATTATTGAAGAAAAATTAGCAGAATAGAATATGCAGTTATCAATTGTCATACCGTCCTATAACGAGGAAGAAAGCTTACCAGAACTTCATCAATGGATTTTAAAGGTCATGACGGAGCATGGTTTTAGTTTTGAAATTATTTTTATAGATGACGGAAGTAAAGATCGAACTTGGGAAGTGATAGAAAAATTAGCTCAAGAAGATAGTCAAGTTCGAGCCATCAAATTTCAAAGAAATTATGGGAAAGCAGCTGCCTTACAAATAGGTTTTCAAGCCGCAAAAGGTGATGTAGTGGTGACCATGGATGCCGATTTACAGGATAGCCCAGAAGAGCTACCTGAAATGTATAGAATGATTACCGAAGATGGGTTTGACTTAGTAAGTGGTTGGAAACAGAAAAGATATGACCCAATAACGAAAACAATCCCTACTAAAATATATAACGGAGTAACTCGCTTGATGTCAGGTATTAAGTTACATGATATGAACTGTGGCCTAAAAGCCTACAGGAAAGAAGTGGTAAAAAGTGTTGAAGTCTATGGAGATATGCATAGATACATCCCGGTATTGGCTAAGAAAGCAGGCTTCAATAAAATAGGAGAGAAAGTAGTTCAACACCAAGCTAGAAAGTTTGGAGTAACTAAGTTTGGCCTAGAACGATTCATTAATGGCCCATTAGATTTAATGTCAGTCTTGTTTATGACCAAATTTGGTAAGCGACCTATGCATGTATTTGGCTTCTTAGGTGGACTTATGTTTATCTTAGGGTTTGTGTTTACGCTTTGGGTACTTCTTGAAAAAGCCTTGTATGTTTTTGGGCAGATAGGGCTTAAACCATCTTTAGTAACTGATAATGTAATCTTTTATTTAGCCCTTGTTGCCATGCTCGTAGGGACGCAGTTATTCTTAGCTGGGTTTCTGGGTGAACTTATCGTGCGAACAGCACCAGATAGGAATGATTACCTCGTAGAGAAGGAGCTGTAATGGGGATTATAGCAAGACAAAGTATTAAAGCTAGCTTGCTTGGACTAATTGGCGTTGCTATTGGTGCTGTATCTCGTTTGTTCTTGTACACCAAGTTTTTATCTACTAGCGAAATTGGAACATTAGAGACTATAGTAAAACTAGGACTTTTATTAACTCCCTTCTTCATTATTGGCGCGCCACAAGTAATCACAAGATATTTTCATAGATTCAAAAATGATAAAGACGACTCAGGATTAATATTCACCTATTCTTCTTTGTTGTTGTTTGTACTTATCCCAATTTCCTCCTTACTTTATCTTTTAAATAAGGATTTCATATACTCTCTATACACAGAGGCACCTGAACTAGAGAAGTACTTTTGGTTGCCACTTGTTGTGGCAATAAGCTACGGAGGGTTTAATTTTTTAAAAAGCATCTCAATAGTTCATCTCAGAATCACAATTCCAGCCTTTTTCAGTGGTGTGTTAGATCGAATGTTGGTCATGTTTTTGTTATTTGCCTTTGGTTATTTTCACTGGATTGATGTTCAACAGTTTTACTATCTCAATATTTTATTGTTCTTCTGTCTGCCATTTGCATTGATGGTAATTTATGTTTTTGCGTACTTAAAGCCAAAGCTTAAATTACCCAGTTTTAAGCAGTCATTAAACATCTTAAATGTCTCTCGATCTTACAATTCATATCTCTTGTTCGGATCAATTTCCAGTGTAGTTATAGCTTCCATTGATGTAAATATGATAGCAGGTGGACTTGGGTTGGAACTAGCAGGAGTCTTCACTATCGCTTATTTTATGGGAATGGTCATTGAAATCCCTAAAAGAAGTCTGACCAATATCATCTATCCAATATTGAATAAAGCAGTAATAAAAAAAGATGCTTTAGAAATAAAGAGCTTGTATCAAAAATCAAGTATTAATCAATTCTTAGTGGGTTCTTTCATTTTTTTAATAATCTGGCTAAATATTGATCAAATTTTCATGATTATCCCTAATGGTGATGATTTTGTAGCAGGTAAATTAGTGGTTTTGTTTATTGGGCTGAGTAAATTGTTTGATATGTTGATGGGAGTGAATAAAGAGATCATTGAGTTGTCTAAATATTATCGATTTAATCTGGTATTGGCCGTCTTGTTAAGTGTTTTGGTCATCGTGCTCAATCTAATATTTATACCTTTAAAATCTGCTGTTTTTGGTGGTATTAATGGCGTGGCTTTCGCTAGTTTGTTGGCATTATTTATAAGTAACCTACTTGCATTTGTCATCGTTTGGAGAAAAGAAAAAATTCACCCTTTCACCCTTAATCACGGGAAAATATTTGTGGTGATCTCCCTAAGTAGTATGCTTTGTTATTTCATCCAAGTTGAACATCCAATTCTTTCCGTTTGTCTAACGACAGCTTGTATTACTCTGTGTTATATCTTTTTGACCCTGGCTCTAAACATATCTGAAGATTTCATGAACTTGTTTGAAGCAGCTAAGGATAAGTTGATCAAGAAATAGAACTTTTTTGTTAGCGATAGCCTTCAGGTAAATAATCTTGTCGTCAAATCATTCATTTTGACCATATTATTGATACTTTTTGATTAATTTCGTTTAATAAATAGATTCCTCAAAAATCCTAATTTGAATGTTGCAGTACTTAGATCTCATCGACCGAAAAGAAAAGCTATTTGAAGCTGATATAGCCGACAACAAAGCTGCTCTTACCAGCGAAGTGTCTGGTGCAAGGTTTTTAGTTTTAGGTGGTGCTGGAACCATTGGGCAAGCTGTAGTAAAGGAAATATTTAAACGCAAACCAAAGAAACTTCACGTAGTTGATTTAAGTGAAAATAATTTGGTTGAGCTAGTAAGAGATATAAGAAGTTCCTTTGGTTACATCGATGGAGAGTTTAAAACCTTTGTTTTGGATATCGCATCCATTGAATATGATGCCTTCATTAAGCAAGATGGTCAGTACGATTATGTAATGAATCTTTCTGCGCTTAAACATGTAAGGAGTGAAAAGGACCCATTTACTTTAATGCGAATGATTGAAGTGAACATTTTGAATACAATTAAGACAATTGATCAGTCTATTGCTGCTGGTGTTAAAAAATATTTTTGCGTTTCCACAGATAAAGCCGCCAATCCCGTTAATATGATGGGAGGGTCTAAGCGAATAATGGAAATGTTCTTGATGAAGAAAAGCGATCAAATTAAGATCTCCACGGCAAGGTTTGCGAATGTTGCCTTTTCAGATGGTTCTTTATTGTTTGGTTTCGAACAACGAGTTAAAAAGAGACAAGCCTTAGCGGCCCCATCTGATGTTAAACGATATTTCGTTATTCCGGAAGAGTCAGGAGAGCTCTGCTTGATGTCTTGTATCTTTGGTGAGAATAGGGATATTTATTTCCCCAAACTAGATGAAGGTCTTCACTTGATTACTTTTGCTGATATTGGTATTCGCTTTTTAAAGGCTCAAGGATTCGAAGCGTATAACTGTCAGACTGAGGATGAAGCTCGCTCTCGATTAGATGAGTTAGTGAGTCAAGGTAAATGGCCTTGCTTTTTTACGCCGAGTAATACTACTGGAGAAAAAGGATATGAAGAATTTTTCACGGAAGGAGAAACCTTAGACCTAAACAAGCATGAATCAATAGGTGTTGTTAAGAATGAACCTACTTTTGATAAAGAGAAATTACAATACTTTCTAGATGAAATCAGTAAGTATCGCAATAACAGAAGCTGGGAAAAAGAAGATATCGTCAAGCTGTTTCATTACATGATTCCTAATTTTGGACACAAGGAAGTACATAAATATTTGGATAGTAAAATGTAGTTTATGCAAGAAGAACTAGTCAAGTACATACGAGAACTCTTTGAAGAACCCGAAAAGTTTATTCCCCTACACGAACCTCGATTTGTAGGAAATGAAAAGAAATATGTGTTAGAAACAATTGAATCTACATTTGTTTCTTCTGTCGGAAAGTTTGTCGATCGATTTGAGGAAATGATGTGTGAGATTACTGGCGCTAAGCATGCCATTGCTATTGTGAATGGAACAAGTGCGCTTCACTTAGCGCTGGTTTTAGCTGGTGTTGAGAAGGACGATGAGGTATTAACTCAAGCCTTAACATTTGTTGCCACAGCTAACGCAATCACTTATTGTAATGCAAGTCCTCATTTTGTGGATGTAGACAGCTACACCTTAGGTTTATCTCCTTCATTACTTAGAAAGCACTTAAATGAAATTGCAGAAGTAAAGGGAAATGCCTGCTATAATAAATTGACCGGTAAACGAATTGCAGCATGTGTGCCTATGCATACTTTTGGCCTGCCAACAAGAATTGATGAGCTCGTTGAATTGTGTAATGAGTTTCATATTCCCCTTGTGGAAGATGCCGCTGAATCTTTAGGGGCGAGTTATAAGGGCAAACAAACGGGGACATTTGGTCTTTTGGGTGTGTTTAGCTTTAATGGCAACAAAACTGTAACTGCAGGTGGAGGCGGAGCTATTGTTACCGATGATGAAGGACTTGCAAAATTAGCTAAACATCTTAGCACGCAAGCTAAAGTGCCTCACAAGTGGCAATATCACCATGACCATATCGGCTACAATTATAGAATGCCTAATCTTAATGCGGCCCTAGCTTGTGCTCAACTTGAGAACTTAAGTGATTTTATTCAAAATAAAAGAGAACTAGCTGAATGCTATCTCAAGTTCTTTGAATCTTATCCTGAAGTAATCTTACACCGTGAGATTGAAGAGGCAAAATCAAATTATTGGTTGAATGCTATTCAACTGGCTTCCAGAGAAAAAAGAGATGAGTTTTTAAGTTATATGAATGAGCAAGGAGTGATGACACGACCTATTTGGACTTTAATGAATAAACTAGACATGTTTTTAGCTTGTCCGAAAAGTGATTTATCAAATGCCTTGTATTTGGAGGATAGAATTGTTAACTTACCTAGTAGTGTACGAATATGACGGATATGAAAGAGATACTATTAATTGGGGGGGGCGGACATTGTCGGTCATGCATAGAGGTAATTGAATCTAGTAAAGAGTTTAAAATTGCAGGAATTATTGATCGAAAACATATGGTAGGGCAGTCCATTCTTGGTTATCCTGTAATCGGCAGCGATAGCAATTTGAAGGCTTTACGTGAAAAGTATACTTATGCTATTGTTACAGTTGGCCAAATTGAATCCAATGAGCTTCGGAAGAAGCTATTTGGCAAAATTCAAAGATTAAATTATGTTTTACCCGTTCTAATTGCGGATTCAGCTCATGTTTCTAAACACTCCAATATAGGAGAAGGAAGTATAGTGATGCACCAAGCTTTCGTTAATGCTGGAGTGAGTATCGGTTCAAATTCTATCGTCAATAATGGAGCTATAATTGAACATGATTGTGTAATAGGTAATCATTGCCATGTTTCAACTAATGTGACCTTAAATGGCGGAGTAAAAATAAACCACAACACTTTTATAGGTTCTAATTCTTGTATCATACAAGAATTAAAAGTAGCCTCCAATGTGTGTGTTGGAGCAAATTCTACAGTAATGAAAAATATAGCACGCAAAGGAACCTATGTAGGTTCTCCCGCGCAAAAAATAAAATGAGTAAGACCCTTATCATAGCAGAAGCAGGCGTTAATCATAATGGCGATATTCATTTGGCAAAAAAGCTCATTGAGGCTGCTGCTGATGCTGGAGCTGATTATATTAAATTTCAAACATTTAAAGCGGAAAGTTTAGTCAATAAAACAGCTGAACAAGCTGATTATCAAAAAGAGAATACCGGTAAAACAGAATCTCAATTTGACATGTTGAAACGCTTGGAGCTAAGTTATGATGACTTTGATGAATTGGAAAAATCATGTCAAGAACATGACATCAAATTCCTTTCCACTGCATTCGATTTTGAAAGCATTGCATACTTAAAGAATAAACTTGATTTCTATAAAATCCCTTCCGGCGAAATTACCAATCTTCCTTATTTAGAAAAAGTAGCTAAGCTCAATCTACCCATCATTATGAGTACTGGGATGGCCAATATGCAAGAAGTTAAAGAAGCTCTTGCTGTTCTAGAGAAGAATGGAATTATTAGAAACAACATAACTATTCTACATTGCAATACGGAGTATCCTACTCCCATGCAAGATGTAAATTTAAATGCCATGCTTACCATAGCGGATGAACTCGGAGTGAAAGTAGGCTACTCTGATCACACTTTGGGTATTGAAATTCCTATAGCGGCAGTTGCCATGGGTGCTAAAGTGATTGAAAAACACTTTACATTGGATAAGAATATGCAAGGGCCTGATCATAAAGCATCCTTAGAACCTCATGAGCTAAAGGCTATGGTTGATGGCATTCGAAACATTGAAAAAGCAATGGGCTCTGGGGTGAAAACACCAAGTCCTAGTGAACAGAAAAATATTGATGTAGCTAGAAAAAGTATCGTAGCGGCTTCCTCTATAAAACAAGGTGAAGTGTTTACTTCTCAAAATATAACTACTAAAAGACCTGGAACTGGTATATCGCCAATGCAATGGCATGAACTTATCGGAACCCCAGCTCAAAAGGACTATAAAGAGGACGAATTGATATGAAAGTAGGGGTATTAACAAGTTCTAGGGCTGATTTTGGGATATACATTCCATTGTTAAATGCCTTGCGTAATGATTCATTCTTTGACTTACATCTTATCGCATTTGGAACTCATTTGTCTAAAAAACATGGCTATACCATCCAAGAAATACAGAGTCAAGGATATGATAATGTTCATGAAGTAGATACCATTCCTAATTCAGATTCTCCAAAGGCAATAGCCAAAGGAATAGCTAAAGCGGTTAATGGTTTTGCCACCTTCTGGGATCAACATGACTTTGATTTAGTATTTGCTTTAGGCGATCGTTATGAAATGTTTGCTGCCGTAAGTGCTGCTAGTCCGTTTGGAATGAAGATCGCTCATATTCACGCAGGAGAAACGACTTTAGGAGCAATTGATAACGGCTACAGACATGCTATCTCCTTGTTTTCAAAGTATTTGTTTGTATCTACTGAAGAGTACGCCAATCGTGCTAAAGAAATAGTAGCAAATGAAGCTGAAGTTTTTAATGTGGGGGCCTTGAGTATTGACAATCTAAGTAAGATCTCTTTCTTATCAATCGAGGGGTTTAATGACAGATTTGGTATCGATCTTTCTAAAGATACAATCTTGTCTACCTTCCATCCTGAAACTGTGGCATTCGAAAAGAACAAGGGGTATATTGAAGAATTAATTGAAACTTTCGAAGTATTGAAAGAATCGTATCAATTAGTAATCACTTTACCTAATGCGGACACCATGGGAGAAATGATTCGAGAGCAATTGATTCATTTTGGAGCGAAATACCCTCAAGTTCACATTGTTGAATCGCTAGGTATGCATGGTTATTTATCTTGCATGAAACATTGTTGTTTGATGGTGGGGAATACCTCAAGTGCTTATGCAGAAGCAAGCTTTTTTCCTAAAGCGGTAATTGATTTAGGCGATAGACAAAAAGGTCGATTAGTAACCGCTAATATTCGACGAACTAAAATAGATAAAGAGGCTATATTCGCTGCAATAAGAGAAATAGAGCTTGGAGAGCCTGTAGCTAAACTAAATGTTTATGGAAATGGGGATACGGCTGAACAAATTGTAGAAATATTAAAAAGTTGGAATGATTAACAAAGCTATAATTCATCAAGAAACGACTATCCGTGAAGCACTTAATTTGATTAACGAACTTTCGGGTAAAACACTTTTTATTGTAGACGAATCGAACAAAGCAATCGGTTCGGTTACCGATGGAGATATACGTAGAGGTCTATTGAAAGGCTTGAGCTTAGAAAGCAAAATTAAAGATGTCATGTCGCTAGGATTTAAGTTTCTAACCGAGAATGATTATTCCCCTAAACGCATTAAAGAGTTAAAAGCTGCCAATATCTTATTCGTTCCTTTATTGGCAAGTGATGGAACTATTAAGGAGATATTGAATCTATCCTCATTGAAATCCATGCTTCCCTTAGAAGCTATAATTATGGCAGGAGGGAAAGGCTTGCGCTTAGCTCCATTAACCGATCAAACACCTAAGCCTTTGCTCAAAATAGGAGATAAGCCAATCATTGAATATAACATCGACCGCCTGATTAGTTTTGGAATTAAAAAGATTTACATTTCTGTAAATTATTTGAAAGACCAAATCATGGATTACTTTGGAGATGGAAGCCAAAAAGGTATTGTGATTGAATACATCGAAGAAAGTGAAATAACTGGGACCTTAGGTTCAGCGACTTATGTAGCTGATTTTGGAACTAATGATATCTTGGTTATGAATTCAGATCTCTTGACTAATGTAGATTTTGAAGACTTATATCAGACCTATATGGAAAATGAGGCAGAGATGGTCGTTGCTTCAGTACCTTATGAGGTTACAGTTCCTTACGGAATATTAGAAACAGAACAGAATAATATCACCTCATTACAGGAAAAACCTACTTTTTTGTATTATTCAAATGCAGGTATATACATCATAAATAAACAGTGTATTCGTGATATTCCTCAAAGAGAATTTTACAATGCTACAGATTTGATTGAGAAACTCATTGAGGAAAATAGAAAAGTAGTTAATTTCCCTATCGTAGATTATTGGTTGGATATTGGCAAACCAAAGGATTTTGAAAAAGCCCAATTTGATATCAAACATTTAAAACTATAAAGCCTACAAATTCCTAATAGCATGCCTTCATTTCGAAGGTAAAGTCAAACTAGAATTATGCAGAACATAAAGAAACCATATATCATTGCAGAAACTGCTTTTCATCATGAAGGTGATGAGAAGTTCTTGATTAAGCTCATTGAAGAAACTGAAAAACATGCAGTGGATGCTTTGAAATTTCATGTTACGGTAGATTTGAACGCCTATATGGCACACGACCATGCTGCTATCAAAGTATTGGATCCTTGGTGTTTTAAAGAAGATCAATGGGATAGAATATTGGCTGCTGTAAAACAAACGGATATTGTTCTTTTGTGCAATGATGTAAAGTCGGTTGAGTACGCAATTAACTGTAAGTTTGACGTTAAAGCAATTGAAATCCATGCTACAGCTTTAAATGAAATATTCTTATTAAACAAAGCGGCAATTTTTCCTGGAACCGTAATTTTAGGAACAGGCGGATCAACATTAGATGAGATTGATTATGCAGTACAATACTTAAAGGAATTAGGTAAGCATGATATCTTCTTAATGCATGGATTCCAAAATTATCCGACAGATTACAAGGATATCAAATTGGATCGAATGAAGAAGCTAAATCAGTTATTTGATTTGCCAGTAGGCTATGCTGACCATACGGATCCAAGCAATCCATTGAATGAAGTGATTTCTTGCTTAGGACTTGCAAATGGTTTTCCTGTTATTGAAAAACATGTTACCACTCATTTTGGAGTGAAAAGAATTGATGCACAGTCTGCTATTAGTTTTGATCAATTGGATAAGGTGGCTGAAATCGCTCAAGTGATTCATCAAACTCTTGGTGCTAAGGATTCATTAGTGCTTGCTGATGCTGAACTTAAATATGGAAATACAGGACCGATGAAAAAAGCTATCGTTGCCAAAGTGGATATTGAGAAAGGGGAAACAATAGGCTTGGATAAAATTGCCTTCAAAAGAACTAATAGTAGTAGTAGTATCAAGCAAAACGAGTTATATAAAGTACTGAACAATAAAGCAAACAAAGCGATTCGTAGAGATGAAATTATTGATTTATCTAATGTAGATTTTGAGTTTATTGCTCAAGATACTAGCCAATTTAAAAATACGGGTAAATGAAAAAAATAGGTTTCTTAATTACTGCTCGTTTGAAATCAAGTCGCTTGCCAATGAAGCTGTTAAAAGAGCTCAATGGTCAATCGATAATTGAACATGTCATCCAAAGAATAAAGGAGATTGAAGGAGTGGAGACTATTGTCATGTGCACTTCTATCAACCCCAAGGACATACCTTTGGTTGAGTTGAGTAAAGCAAACAACATCTATTATTTTAATGGGAATGAAGAAGATGTATTAGATCGGTTATTAACTGCAACGAAGCTATACGATCTTGACTATATGGTTGGAATAACTGGTGAGAATCCTTTGTTTTCCTTGCAACATACAGAAGAAATAATCAAGCTGATTAACGAGAATGATTTTGACTTTATTTATCCTAATGGCTTGCCTATTGGATGCGCAACATACGCTTTGAAAAAAGAAGCATTGGAAACGGTTTGCTCGGTTAAAAATGTGGTGGACACGGAGATTTGGGGTTACTTGATTAATAGACCAGAAATTTTTGATGTACATTTATTTGATGTAGAAGAATCCTTTCGATGGCCTGATTTGCGTATTACTATAGATTACCCCGAAGATTTTAAATTTGTAGAATACCTCTTTGAGCATTTAAGCTATGAAGAACGCCTAGATTTAAGTAAAGTTTTGACATATTTGAAAGCTCATCCAGAGGTTTTGAAAATTCATGAGAATAATAGGCAACTTGATTTAAATGAGGAGACAAAAAAACGAATAAACCAATACTTCGTAGAGAACAAAGAGGAAATTATTAAGATTAAAAATAAAATTTATACCAATTGATATTTGATCAAACAGAACACCTGAATAGATACGCGATACTTAGTAAAATAGAGAAGCATATATCAGCCGAATTTCAAAGCGGAAAGTTTGATATAGATGGAGACGATTTTTTTGGAATCGGTTTAAGCTATGACACTAAAGTACTTGATGAGTGCCTGTGGGAAGCGCATGAGCGTTACATCGATATCCACGTAATCTTAGAAGGCGAGGAGCGTATTCAAGTTGCTGACAGAGCTAATACAACGGTTAGTAAAGCCTACGATAAAGAAAATGATTATGCCTTGTTTCATGCTGAAGCTGAGCAAGAAGTAATCATGAAAAAAGGTATGTTCTTGTGCTTGTATCCTAACGAAGTTCATAAAACAGCAATTGTCCTAGATTCTCCTGTACCACTTAAAAAATTGGTATTTAAAATAGCCTATAAATGAAAGTGCTAATACTTACAGATTCTTTGGGTTTACCTCGAAACTCGAACGGTGAATTTGTGAAGTATGAAGAAACCTACCCCTATCTTTTAAAGAAGGAATTTGCGGATAAACTAGAGCTTATTCATGTTGGGATTGGTGGAGCAACTATTGAGGATATTCGCAAACAAATAAGCTATTATACCGTATTGGATCCAGACCTTACTTTTATTCAATGTGGGATTGTTGATTGCGCTCCACGAGCATTTAGGAAGTTCGAAAGTAAAGTCATCAAGAAACTAAAATTTGATGTCTTTTTTAAACCATTAGTGAGATTCTTGAGGATTTATAGAAAGCATACCTACACCTCGCAAAGGATGTTTAAGAACACGATCCAAAGAATTAAGAAAGATCCAAACATGGCTAAGAACTTGCATTTTATAGGTATACTTCCCGCACATGATGATTACGAAAAGATTATGCCTGGAATTAAAAGTCAAATAGAAATCTACAATAGCATATTGGCCAAGGAAAAGAACTTCATTGATAACAGCGATTTCCCGTTTTCTGGTATTTTGAAAGATTACCATCACTTAAATAAGGAAGGGAATCAATTAATATATAGTAAGTTGAGTGACGTAATTAAGCGCAACATCATTTAGATTTGCGGACAGAATAATAAGATTTAGCATGAATGGTAAAGGGATATTAAAATTTTTGAATGATGGATTTAGTTAAATCTTTAAGCTTCCATATTGAAAATTACGACCACATGCAGCGCTTGGATGATCAGCTATCTCCAGTGCTTAAATTTGCATTGTCTTTAGCTTGTATTCTCACATATTATAGTGGAATATCATTTTTACTAAAATTCATTGTAAGCAGTACTTTAAGAAGGAAAAAGCTATCGAATGAAGCTATAGTTACATTTGTTTTTTCAAAGAACCACGACTTAGTTAGACAGCAACTTGCAGATGCAGACATCTCTTATCCTGTTTATGATTTGTCTTTTCAAAAAACTACAAAGTCTACTGCTGTAAAAGTGGAATACTTTTCTAGCGCTCTTTTAATCCTAGCAGTTCTTGCGAATGCAAAATTGTATTTAGATAATATCAAGAATCATAAGGGAAATGAAATAGTGGGAAAGAATAAGTTGAAAGTGTTCAAGTTAGCGGGTTACAAGTTGTTCTTTGAAGTGTTGACTGAAGATTGTAAAGCGGTGCTTAAATTCAACGACCACATTTTTAATAGTATGTTACTTCATGAAGTTTGTGAGCAACAAGGAGTAAAAACGGTCTACGTGCAACATGCACCTGTTTCACCTCGTTTCCCGGCTTTACATCATGATTTGAATGTGTTGTTCAGTCAAGATAGTTTAGCTAAGTATCGAACACTTGATCCTCCTAAAAAGATATTCGAATGGGTTGACATTAGACTTTTAGGCGGTGAGCCGTTTATAAAGGATAAGCAAGAGGGAATAGGAACGGTGTTGCTGGCAGTCAATATTTTAGATGATATAAGCAAAGTGAAAGAACTCGTTCAAGAACTAGCTAAGCATTATGCAGTGATTGTCCGTCCTCATCCTCGCGAACAGCGTGATTTAAGCGTTCTTGTGATGGAAAAGGTTTCCTTCTCTCAAGGGACGAGTATTTGGGAAGACATGAATCAATGTGAAACAGTATTGTGCAATGAATCGGCTGTACCCCTAGAAGCGATCTATTATGGTAGAAAATATTACAAAACTGCCATGGTCTCTAAAAGCATGGATAGCTATGGATTTATGAGTAGGGGTTTGATAACAGAGGAGTTTAGCGATACGCAAGCTTTAATTAAAGCGATGCTTTCAGGTAAAAAATGTTTTGATGAAAGCCATTTAAACTACTATATCGGTGATATGCCGAAATATGCAATTTTAGCTAAACAGTTAAAATTAGAAATAGAAGCCTTGGCTAATTAACGTGGACTTAATCCACCATCAACCACCTCTTTCACACTAATATTATTGATAACCGAGGTGAATATAACTTCTCCTCGAGGGCTATAAAATCGGTCATACTTTAACTCGACATTTGCGTTCTGAGTCAGACCATTATTGCCATATTGAATCACCAAATTTAACTTGTAGTTATCCAAGTTTGTGTTAGACGGCAAAGATGTTTTATCAACTTTAGCTATTAATTTTCGTGAAGTTCCGTTATTCACATTCAATGAAGACAAACTATTTAATTTAACGTCCTGAAGGGTTTTATTAGTAACGATTCGATTGTTATTCCCATCATTATTAGCTGGGCTATAGTTTTCAAAATAACCTTCACCACCATAGTATAATTGGTGCCAACTTACATCTTGTCTCCTGTCTGGGATGGTGACATCCATGCTGTCTCGAATGAAATTAGCTAATTTGTAGGTAGCAGTTAATGATCCATTGTAAGTCATGTGTTGACTTGGCTTATAAGTACTTTCAAAAGCATAAGCACCAAAACCATTATAATGAGGCATGGTCTGTAGATTGATCCAATGACTTGGATGCTGATTCAGGACTTCTTTAAGCTTTGTATTCCATGACTCATAATTAGAAACATGCTTGTCGTACATCGGCAAGGTCAGAAATAAAAGCTCAATGTTTTCCTCTTCACAAAGCTCCATGATTTTTTTAGCATACAACTTATTCTGTTTGCTGTATTCAAATTCATTTCCGTCAACGGGAGCACCATTAGTTTCATATTGGCCGAGTATATCTTGCTCTATTCCAGAAGTAAATCGCACATATCTTCCCAAGTACAATCCTTTCTGCTGGCTTTGCCCTAAATTCTTATTTGCTATTAAAGCCTTGTTTGCTTTAAGTTGTGCAGGATTAGTAAATAGATAATCATGGTTTCGAATGGTAGTAGACCAAGAATATAGATAGTTGTCTAAAGCAAAAAGGACTGGAGTAGAAGCTAATTTAGTGACAAAGTCTTTTCTAGCCGAGAAGCTTACGATTTGATTGGAAAGAGGACCTTCAATTAGTTCATGAGGAATAGAACTATTTAATCCATACGTTTCCAAGATTACTAAGCTTGGTTTTTGCACCTTAACGGCCTCTTTAAGGGCAAAGTAGTTATCAACGGTATTTGTTCCTGGAGAAGCGAAAATAAAAGCGTTAGCTCCAAGTGTGAGGCTTAAGTTTTTCGGGTTGATTCCTGTGTAAAGGTGAGAATTACCAAACAGCATCACATCTACATGGATGTCTCTTTCTTTAAGATCATAGAATGAATCCCATTTCCTCTTAGTATGATCGTTAGCTTGTTCTGGATTAAAGTATCCTTTTACATCTGAATAGGCAATAAGCCCAGCAACTATAGCTGATAGTAATCCCAGTTTTAGTAGGCCTTTCAACAAGGGTGACATTTCCTTTTTACTTTGTTCTTTCATCAGGTAATGCTTTAAAATTGAAAATAAATAAAGTTACTATCATTAAGTCCCATGCCATAAGAGCCAAAAAGAATGATAGAAACTGCTAATGCTAGATACAACAACCATCGCAACAAGAAATGCTTCGAAACAAACCATTCATAAAGGTTCTTACTCTTCTCTTCTACAATTTCAAAAGTCATCAATCCGATGAGTAAGAATATAGTGAACTTGAATTCACTTTCCCCCAAACCAAACTCATATAAACTCTCGATGTTCGAAAATCCTAGATTACCAAACATTTGCATGGCTTGATCAAATCCTTTCGCTCGGAAAAATATAAGGGATACAGCCCAAGCAAAGAATATAAATAAACTCGTGAATATGTGCCTAGGATCTATCTTGGAAATCTTAGCTAAGAGACCATCAAATACAACTAAGAATAAGCCGTTTAAAGCACCCCATATTACAAAATTCCAAGAGGCTCCGTGCCATAATCCACTTAAAAGGAATACAATCAATATGTTTCGCTTCGTAGCAAAGCTTCCATTTCGACTGCCGCCTAAAGGGATATATAAGTAGTCTTGAAACCAAGAGCTTAAACTAATATGCCATCTCTTCCAAAAGTTTGAAAATGAACTAGATAGGTAAGGGTGGTTAAAGTTTAGATTTAAATTAAAGCCTAAGGTGCGTGCACCACCAATGGCAATGTCAGTATACGCTGAAAAATCAATGTACAATTGGAAAGCAAAGAATATCATGGCAAAGAAAGAGGGTAGTCCAGAGGACGTTTCTAAGCTCCCATAACTTCCATCAACAAACCTAGCCAATCGATCAGCGATTACAATCTTCTTAAAGAATCCCCACGCCATTAACAATAATCCGCTTCTCAACATTTCATAGTTGATGGTTTTCTTTTCACTGAATTGCGGAAGTAAGTGCTTCGCCCTTTCAATAGGACCTGCCACGAGTTGCGGGAAGAAACTTACAAAAGCAAAGAAGCCAATAGCGTCATTGGTTGGTTCCATTTTTTTGTAATACACGTCAATCGTATAACTTAAAGTTTGGAAGGTGTAAAAGCTAATACCTACGGGTAATATGATGCTAAGCGTTGAAATGTTCGGTGCCGTTCCAAACAAAGTGAAAGCGCCCACAAAACTATCCACGAAAAAGTTGAAGTACTTAAAGAAAGCTAAGAAGCCAATGTTAACTGCTATACTGAGGAATAGCAACCGCTTTCGTGTTTTACCATCATCACTTGTCCCTAATTTTTGACCAACTAAAAAGTCGACTAAAGAACTTACAATAATTAAGGATAGAAATCGCCAATCCCACCATCCATAGAACAAATAGCTAATTGCGATTAAATAAAGATTTCTGAGCTTTATATTATCTTTAAAAAAGAGCCAATAAAGCAAAAAAGCTAAGGGAAAAAAAATTCCAAATTCTATTGAATTGAAAATCATATACTAAAGGATTGCTAGATGCTAGTTATAAATTATCAAAGTCAAAATTATCAATTTTAACGACTCCTAAGCTAATTAAAATAACTCCGATTATCAACACTAAGCTAACGATAGAGCTAGCAATAGAAATCATTCTACCAGGAGGAACTGGTTTGAATTCCATGATAACTTCATGTGTGCCACTTGGAATTTCAATACCTCTCAAGATATAATTAGCACGAATAATAGGTGTTTCTTCCCCATCGATTGTAGCCACCCATCCTGTTTTACCATTGTACCATGTCTCTGAGAATACAGCGAACTGATTAGCATTGGAGGAACTCTCGTAGACCATTTTTTCTGGCAAGAAAGTCCTTAAGGCTATATTTCCCGAACCATCACCAACTTGCACTTCTCCAAACTCATCTTTCTTAATCACTGCAGTTTGCTTAGTTTGAATGGTGTTAAGTGCTTCTATCTCCGCTTTATCCGTTTCTACATATTGTATACTACTAACAAACCACGCATTCCCATTTGCCTCAGGGTTTTGCTGCACGGCACCTTCTCTAGTGATGAAGTACTTGGTATTCAGCATATTCAGGACTTCCATGTTGTTTTTTGCAATATGATATTCAATCATATCCTGATATCGCTGCATTTTCGTAGCACTATATCCTCCAACTTGATTATGATAGTAACAAGATTTAGCATCATTAAAAGTATTAACGGATAAATCTAAAACTCGATAAAAACCTCTTCCATTAGGCTCCGCTTTCAAAATCTGTAGATCAGCTTGTCTAGCAGTAAATTGATTTTCAAAAACGGTTTCAGTGATAAAGTCATCGTTCGAAACAATTCTACGATCAATAGG
>ERZ887851.357-NODE-357-length-46778-cov-6.015710_pt1 | contig 46778 bp, 39 predicted proteins | sample MGYA00521100_ERZ887851 | MGnify/ENA primary metagenome ERZ887851 (study PRJEB32303, sample SAMEA104408602) | aquatic metagenome | biome: Brackish water; feature: Pelagic; material: water | place: Baltic Sea | collected 2014-06-06T16:11:00 | depth 11,444 m ... | reverse complement strand
CGAGGAGCGCATTTTGGCGCTGTGCTACCGCGGTGGACGCGATAAAACTGCACCAGCGCAGATGGAACGCAAGTTTCGATGGCGCCCCCATCGTGTGGGTTACGACAACTAGCCTGGCTTCACCGCTGTGACTTCAAGTCGCACGTAATCTACGCAACGATCCCCCATCAAGCCCGCAACCTGCATGCGCTCAATCTCAGAAAGTTTGTGCAACACAACACTTCTGAGGTAGTCGGCATACACTTCATCATTGTCGAAGTAGGCCGGTTCTTCGCGCAATTCCACCGACACAGGCACCAAGCCTGCTGCCCGCAGTTGACCCAGGGTGTCTTCCACACCCGCGTAATTCCACTCCGGCAGCGACGAACTTGCTCCGACCGCATCCACCACTTCGAGCAGGCGCACCAGGTTACCCTCCCCACCGGCATCGACTCGCACAACTCCGCCGGGCTTGAGCGCAGCGGCCACGTTGTGCCACACCCGATCGTGGCGGGGCAGCCAGTGAAACGCAGCCACCGACATCACTGCGTCAGCGCAGGCAGCATCCACCGGCCACGGCTCGCTGAGGTCAGCAGCAAGAATCTTAGCTCGTTCTTCGTGAGCGAATCGGGAGGTGAAGGCTGCCTGCATCGACGGTGAAGCATCCAAGCCAATGATGCGACCCCGGGGCAAATTCCAGAGCGCATACTCAGCATCACGGCCGGTACCGCAACCGGCGTCAATGACCGTTTCGTCTCCACGAAAGTCGAATCCGGCGACCACCCGGGCGCCCCAGCCCTCGTGCGGGAGTGGGAGGGAATCGTATTTTGCCGGTTGCCAGTGAACGTTCATGCAGACACCACCAGGGTTGATTCATCGTCGGTGGCCGCGACTACGGTACCGATTCGAACGAAGGAGTCAGGAATCTCATCGGGGGCAACCGCTGCCAGGAGGCCACCGGAGGTTTGTGGGTCAAGGAGGATAGCGAGGTCATCGTCGCTGGACTGCCCGGTCAAAGATTTGCGCACGTACTCTAGGTTTGTTTCGTGTGCTCCAGTGCGCACACCGGTGCTGGCTAGCAGGCGCGCACCGGGTGCGACCGGAACCCTGGACGCGTCAATCCTCATGGCAATTCCACCCGCGCGTGTCATCTCTTTCAAGTGCCCGAGAAGGCCGTAACCGGAAACATCGGTCACCGCTGAAGGGGCCCGCCGCATCGCGTGCAGATCGGTAGCTGCCGCCTGCACTGTTTCCCGCATGATGGCGATCGCAGACTCAAACGAACCCGACTGGTGCGCCGAAACGGCTAGCCCGGTTCCCAGTGGCTTGCTCAGCACGAGGGCATCACCCGGTTGCGCACCGGTAGCAGCCCATACGCGATCGGGATGAACAAGACCGGTCACGCTCAGGCTGAAAACACCTGCGGCGCTGTGCACAGTGTGGCCACCAACAACAGCCCCACCGCAGTCAGCAACGACCTGGGCTGCCGACCGCATGATCGCACCGAGATAGGCCGGGTCGGTATCACGTGGAAAGGCCAAGAAACACAGGGCAGTTTGCACCTGTGCGCCCATCGCGTACACATCGGCAACAGCATTTGCAGCTGCGACGGCACCGTAATCTGACGGGTCCTCAAAGGGTGGTGGAAAACCATCAACGGTCGTCACCAGAGCAACATCGTCACAGATGCGCTGCACGGCCGCATCGTCAGCTTCGCGCAGCCCGATCAGTTCATTCGCGGGGCGCTGACCAACCCGGGCATGGCGAACCACATGGGCCACCAAACTCGGGTCGGCCTTCGCCGCACAGCCACCGCATTCACGGGGCGGAGTGAGCAGCATCAGGAGTCTTGGCCTCGCCACACGTTGACCGCATCTGCGGCGTCCTTGGTGTCCGCCAGGCCTAGCACGGAATTAAGCACCCGTTCTGCTGTTGCCCGAGAGGTCACCAACTCGACGTTCTCCATGAATTTCGCCTCAATGTCGTCCTTGGACAGCGGACGTTCTTCTGCACCACGGTTGATGGCCTCGCGGTGGCGTAGTTCTCGACCATCGGTGGTACGCAGGATGACCTCACCGCAGAAGTGCTGCGGGAAGGTACCGGTGGGGTCAGCTTCGTAGCGAACACGCTCTGCCACAGCCAAGGTGCCACGATCAACAAGGGCATCGGGCAGCAACTCGGCCAAACCGAAGCGATGCTTTGTGGCTGATGCGCCCACCACGAAAGGAAGCGAGAACTTCGCATCGTAATCGGACTTCGGTGTCAATTTTGCCGCCGCTGGTTCACACACCACCGGGATAATCTGCTCAGGCACCAGACATACGATTTCGGCAATATCCTCACCCGTCAGATTGTTCTCCGTCACCAATGCAATCGTGGCGTCCGCAAACGCGTGGGTGAAGTGGCAGGCGGGGAAAGGCTTAATGGCTACCCGCAACAGTTCCCAATCATCGCCTAAGCCACGCACAGCGCGCTCTGGATCAACCGCGTGGCCATCTGGCGTGTGCGCCGCATACAAACCGAAACGACCCTCGTACACATCCGGGGGTGACTGCCAACCTGCTTGGGCGAAGTTTACCGAATTCAAAGCGGTAAGGGCGGCCCAACCCGGGTGCATCCGTTTGGTCCAGGCACCGGTGTCCAGGAACTGAAGTGATCCGGCTGCCAGGCTGCCGACAATGCCCTGCGCTGCAGCAATTGTCGCCGCATCGCCACCATTGAGGCGAGCGATGGCTACCGCCGAACCAAAAGCACCAACAAGGCCGGTCGGGTGGAATCCCTTGGCGTGGAAACCGCTATTCGCACCTGCACCCACTCGAGCTGATACCTCAACCGCCAGCAGGTAGCCGAGAAGCAGATCACTACCACTGAGATGATCGCGCTCTGCGATAACCATGGCTGCAGGCAGTGCCGAAGCGGAAGCATGAATCACCCCGGACGGATGCGTGTCGTCATAGTCAAGGCCATGAACCAAGATCCCGTTGAGCAGTGCCGCCTGAGCCGTCTCTAGACGTTGAGGCATGCCGATGACTCCGGCATTACCTGGAGTGGCTGTTGCGCTGGCGGCCACGGTGGCAAACTCATCTCGGGTCGAAGCGAAGGCCAATCCGATGCAGTCCAGGACATGAAGTGCTGCACGCTCTCGAACATTGATAGGTACATCACTCCATTGCACATCACTTGCCCAGGTGCCGATTCGGGCGGCGATTGAATCCTGTGTCATGACGGTTCAGCCTTTCTTCTGTGATGTTGATGAGGATGTTCCCGATGTCTTGCTAGCGTCAAAGCGAAGTCCGAGCGATTCGGCAATGGTGGTGCGCTGCACCTCATCGGTGCCGCCCGGGATACGTAGATTTCGAGCGATTTGGAACAACTTATTAATAGATGTATCGCGCATGACGCCCGCACCTCCGTGAACCTGTAACGCGCGGTCCGCAACGCGATAGAAGCTCTCATCGTTGCTTACCTTTAGGGCACAGATACGACGGATTTCATCGGTCGGCCGCGGGATCCGGTGCCAGGGGCCAGGCGTATCAATGGCGCGAGCCACTTCCAGCGACAGCGACCTTGCCTGTAACCAGTCGACATACATGTCAGCGATCATCCACTGGATGCCCTGGTTGGCGCCGAGGGGACGACCGCCAACTTCTCGGTTGGTCACGCGTTCGAGGCTCTTTTGGATGAGATACTTATTCCATCCCGAGCACATGCCGGCGCGGCGCATCCGGGTGTAATTGAAAGACATAACGGCGATATCAAATCCCTGACCAACTTCGCCTAGCACCGCACTTTGCGGCAGGACGAGGTCATCGAAGTGGATTTCGCCGGTATAGCCATCACCAAACATCGTTTGATAGAGCGAGCCAAGTCGGTAGCCGCTCTTTTGTGCTGCTCGGGCATCGAACATGAAGTAGGTGAACGCTTTTCGGCCACCGTCAACGTCGGTCATCGCCAGCACCTGGGCCACATCGGCATCAAAGTAGTTGGTGATGTAAGCCTTGGATCCGCTCAGTACCCAGTCGTCACCCTTGCGCACCGCGCGCGTCTTCATATCGAACAGGTTACTGCCCGCGCTTGACTCGGTAACTCCGTGCAAAGAGGTCTTTCGGCCCTGGACGAGTGGATCGGTGAACTCCTCACGTTGATGATCGTGGGCGAACAGCAGGCGAGGAGTGGCTCCCTCTGACCATGACAGTAGGGCTGGATTAAGCCCGACACCGTAGGAATACACCAGCTCTTCGATGTAGATCATGTCTTCACGGCTATAGCCACCGCCACCCAAGTGCGTGGGCAGGTGAGCGCTATAGATACCTGCCTCGCCTGCGGCGGCCATGATTTCTCGCCGTGCCGCAATGATTTCCGGATGTAGCCGACCGTCAGAATCAAGATACTGACGTTCATCATCTAAGCGATGTCGAAGCGCATCCTCGCGCGGCTGAACGACATTGTTGTAGAGCCCGCGAACAGTTTCGAGAACACCATGTAACCGTTCGGGTGGGGCGCTGTCTTGAGCCAAGACGTCTGCGGAAAGAGGGCCCGGTGTAGTCATGTGTCATTTCTCCTGGGGGGTGATTTCTCGTGGGGTGGTGGTTGGAACGGGATCATCATGGGTGAGACGGCCTGGGGCATGGCTGCGGTGACATGGGCTCCAGGTCGGTGGCCGATGAAGAATGGGCGCCGGGCGTTGGCGAAAATGACCGGAGCGATGTCACTTGCACGCAATTGTCCGAGTGCACCTTGACCGCAGCTAGTTTCACCGAACGTACCCACGGCATCTGGGCGAACATCTGGCCCGCACATCAGTAGTGGCGTGGGGTCACCGCTGTGCAGCATCGATGTGACTGACGGTGTCGCATGATCCCCGGTAACAATAATCGAAACGCTTTCGCTCAACTCCAACAGCGGCGAGAGGGCTGCATCGCAGGCCTCAATGACGGCAACCTTGTGAAGAGGATCCTTCCGGTGCCCTGCCTCGTCGGTGGCCTTGGTGTGCACGTGCACAAAGCCATGGGATCCACCCAGGTACTCACCGGCGGCAATCAATCGATGATCCAGCCCAGCGCTAAGATCCTCACCATCGGGCACCGTGGACTCACCCGCCACTGCTTCAGAAATGAGATCCATCGTGAGCACGCGTGAGAGACCGCGATATAGAGCACTACTTCCGGTCATGGCTCCGGGAACACCCACGAGGTCGCCAAAGGACAGGGGTCCATCAAGATAGGACCCCCACTTTGTTGTGGGAACGCACCATTGTGTGCCATCGCCGAGTAACTCCGTGTGTACTGCGATTAGCAGGCTTTCCAACGCTCTCGCGCTGCGTTCGGCTTCTCGTTGCCGCACACCCCCGGCAGCCAGCGCAGCTGCTGTTGGCATCGGTCGCATCCATGGATGCACATGTTCAAACAGCGGATCAGAATCGGACACCTCGACGGACTGTGCACCATGAGCCACCAGCGACCACTCCCCCGCTCGCACTGGCAGGAGTTCAAACCTGATGCCATCGAAGGTTTGTTGAAACACACCGGCCGTGAGCAGCGCCCCGAGCGACGCGGCTTCGTCAGCCTCTGCCAACCCAGCTCTCCCGGTGACCAGGAGTCCTAATTGCGATGCTTGACCCGATCGAAGAGCGAAATGCCACATGGGCGTGCCCCAGGGCACTGACTGACCAACGCCGGCCAACTCTAAGATCGCTCGTCCGGGAAAAGGCACGTCAGACAACCCGAACATGGCCCAGTGGGAACGCTCGCTCGAGGTCGCCCGCCCAGGACCGAAGGGAACATGCGTTCCGGTGACACCGCGACTGGTGAGTTCATCGAGTACCGGCGTATCTGCGTACTCGGCAGGTGTCTCCCCGCCCAAGACCGCGCACGGCAGATCGCCGAGGCCGTCAAGAATCACCAGCAGGGCAGGAATGGAATCGTCCACCGTCATGGCCGCACTCATGGCGCTAACACCTCGGCGACTCCCGGCGGCACCAGCTCGCGCCATTGCATGTCACCGCTGTCGATGCCGAGCGCTTCTCGGATATCGGTGGAACGCAACGGTTGTGCTACCTCGTGCGCAACTTCCTCAACCCTATAGCCGCCGGCCCGCAAGCGGTCAACCTTGGCCACTTCCCAGGGTGTGTACACGCGAACGAACTGCACCGCAGTGAGTGGAATGTAGTGCTCCCACACATCGGGTGTTTCTAGCGGAAACGCAACGATGTCGACACGCCTTTGCAGACCCGCTCGTTCGATGGCTGCACCGATCATGCGATAACGCTGGTAATAGGTGAAGGGGTTTGCCTCAGGCAAATGTCGATGGCTTGAGTCAGGGTGTGCGCGGCGCGATTGCGGGTCAGGGTTTGTGATGCCAATAACAACCCGGTCAGCTGAAGCGAGCGCGATCTGCACCAACTCCAGGTGGGCGACGTGAAACGGCTGAAACCTCCCCGTAACCGCGGCCAGTGATGTCACTGCACCAGGGCAGCCAACTGCTTCGCCGCGGTGGCAGCGTCCACCAGGTCCGCATAACGACGCTCAACGTCTCGCATATTGTTGGCGTGTGCGACCGGCTCTTGATCACCGCAAGCGTCTTCAACCACGATCGTGCGAAAGCCGTGGCTGAAGGAATCAATAATGGAGGCTCGTACGCAACCGGAAGTTGTGACGCCCATGATCAGCACGGTGTCGACCGCGCGATTACGCAGGATCGTCGCGAGATCCGTGCCGAAGAATGCTGAGGGGTAGCGCTTGAGTAAGTACACGTCGGATTCATTCCACAATTGCGGCACAATCTGGGCTGCATGGGAATTGGGCGCGATATCGCGCAGGCTGGGTACTTTCCAGTTGGTGAACTCATCGTCATGACTCCACGCCACCGCAGTGTGAACGATGGGAATGCCAGCAGCTCGACCGGCCTCGAGAACTTTCTCGGCGTTGACAATTGAGTCAGCGATGTGTTCGCTACGACCGGTGGAAAATTGCGGATCGCAAAATGCCTGTTGGAAGTCAACGGCAACGATCGCGGGTCGGTCGCCCCAACCCACGGGGGTCATGCCGTATCCGGCCTGTGCAAATTCATCGTCAGACATGACTACTCCCTGATCTTGGATGGGCAGACCACACCATCGTGGTCCTATCGAGGTGATCCTATCGAGTTGTATACAACATTGAAGGCTAGTGTGCACTGTGCCACACAATTTGACCCCGGGGGTCGCAGATTCTGGAAAAGGTGTGTACAAATAGACCTGTGACCACCTTTGACCTGTACTCGTTACCCGATGAATACCGCCAACTGCGCGAGACCGTTCGCGACCTCGCGGACAACAAAATCGCCCCCCATGCGGCAGAAGTTGACGAGCAAGCCCGCTTCCCGCAGGAAGCCCTCGATGCTCTCGTGGCCGCTGACCTACACGCAGCACATGTGCCGGCTGCCTACGGCGGGCAAGAGGCTGATGCGTTGGCCGTGTGCCTCATCATCGAAGAGGTCGCCCGCGCTTGCGCATCGTCGTCCTTGATTCCAGCGGTGAACAAACTTGGCTCAATGCCGGTTATTTTGGCCGGCTCTGAAGAACTCAAGCGCGAGCATCTTCCCGCGCTGGCCAGTGGCGAGGCCATGTACAGCTACTGCCTGTCTGAGACCGACGCCGGATCAGATGCCGGTGCCATGCGCACCACCGCCATCGCCAACGGTGACTCTTGGACCTTGAACGGCTCCAAGAAGTGGATCACTAACGCCGGGGTCAGCAAGTACTACACGGTGCTTGCAGTCACCGACCCCGACAAAGGTACCCGCGGTGGCATCACCGGATTCCTGGTGAGCACCGACGATGGAGGTGTGTCCTTTGGCGCACCCGAGCGCAAACTCGGCATCAAGGGCTCCCCCACCCGAGAGGTCTACCTGGACAATGTCGTCATCGGCGACGATCGCCGGCTCGGCGACGTAGGTGCAGGTTTCGCATTAGCCATGAACACCTTGGATCACACCCGCATCACCATCGCCGCGCAGGCACTTGGAATCGCTCAGGGCGCCCTTGATGCCGCAGCCGACTACGCCAAAATTCGCGAACAGTTCGGCAAGACGATCGCTTCATTTCAAGGGATTCAGTTCATGCTCGCCGACATGGCGATGAAGTTGGAAGCCGCACGTCAACTCACCTATGCTGCAGCAGCAGCTAGTGAACGCAATGACGCCGATCTGACTTTTTTGTCCGCCACATGTAAAGCGTTCGCCTCCGACGTCGCAATGGAAATCACAACCGATGCGGTTCAGGTGCTCGGCGGGGCCGGCTATACGCGTGACTTCCCGCTTGAGCGCATGATGCGCGATGCCAAGATCACCCAGATTTACGAGGGCACAAACCAGGTGCAGCGCATAGTGATCGCACGTCAGTTGCTCGGACGGCGCTAATCACCACCCGCGGTTCCCTGCGGGGAGCGCTAGCGGTTCTGGCCGCGGCAATTGCAGCGCAGGTCAGTGTTTCCGCACTCCAGCAGGGCCTGCCCGCTCTCGGCCCGATACTGCAAAGCACCTTCGAGTTAGACACCGCCGGCACGGGCTTACTGCTCGGAATCGGCAGCCTAGGCACCGCAGCAGCAGTACTGCTGTGGGGTCGCCTCACTGATCACACCTCCGATCGATTCGTCGCTGTCGTCGGACTCAGCCTTACCGCTGCTGCACTCATAGGCGCCGGCATTGGCGCCTCCTACGGTTCACTCATCGGAACCGCCGTGGGCCTCATTGGTGCGGGCCTTACGGCGGCGGCGCCCACCGTGGCACTGACCAAGAGCATCGTGCGGGCCTTTGCCGATACCAATCGGATCGGATTGGCGTTCGGGTTTCGTCAGGCCGCGGTGCCGCTCGGGGGTGCCACCGCGGGCCTGATCCTGCCCCTCGTCGCCCTGTCAATCTCGCTGGCCGCGGCGCTGTGGACCCTCGCAGTTCTGCTGCTGATCGCTGCCGGTCTCGTGGCCGGCACCGTGAAAAGCACCCGCGATCGCAGCCAGGCTCGACCTCCGCTCGGACCCACCCCGTGGCGACCCGTACTACCCATGTTCGCAGCCAGCGCGTTGTACACCATCACTCAAATCGGTGTCATTGCACTGCTGACGTTGTACTTGGTCACCGCGCGTGGGTGGGCACCGGAGTCAGCCGCTTTGGCTTTCGCGCTTGTCATGGTGACCACGGTCATGCTCCGAGTCGGTATCGGTTACGCCGCAGACCGGCTTCCGCTGCGACGAGTGGCCCTGTTTCGCGTCACCGGTCTCATTACCGCTGGCCTCCTCCTGACCGCGGTGGCCACAAATGCTCACCCCGTCACCGTCGTCTTCCTGCTCCTGGCTGCAGTTATGGGAATGGGTTGGAATTCCCTCGCCTTCACCCTTACCGTTTCCCTCGTGCCAGCTGACCGCATGGGCACCAGTCAGGGAGCACTCAACGCCGTCATTTTTACCTCCTGGGGCCTGGCTCCCATCGTTACTTCACGCTTGGTGGAAGCCACGTCATGGCAGGTTGCCTGGGTCTTTCTCGCCATCGCTTCTGTGCTCGGCGCCGTGATCGCACGAGCCAACCAACAACCAAGGCCGATGGCGATAACCGACGTACACTAAAGCCACGATGCCTGCCCTCCCGATCAAGACCTCACCCGGCGCCCACCGGCGACTCACTCGTGGCGCGGCCGTTCTGCTTGCCGGCGCCGTACTAGGCGTGGCCGGATGTAGCGCCGATTCTGCTACTCCCGACCCGAATGGCAGCCCTACCGGCGAACCCGCGGTGTGTGACGCTGCCTCTGTAGGCCAGGTGATCCAGGTCGATGTCAACGAAACTTACCCGGGAGCAACCTTCGTCGCCCTGGACAGTTTTGAGTGTGCCGATGGCTGGGTCTATGCCCGCGCACAGGTAGAGACCGGTGGGGTCACCGTTCCCACCTCCTTCTTCCTTCGATCTGTTCAATCCACCTGGGTCCCGGTCTCCATTAACGAAATCTGCGCGCAGTCGCCGGAAGTTTCAGGTGTGCCCGATTTGATCTACACGGCAGCATGCGGTCTCCCTGAGTAAAGATCCGCGCAGACCGAACAAATGGGAGGTCGGAGAAGGAAGGGGTCGACTCAGCGAGCACCACGAGCAGTGATACCGTCCATCTCGCACGACGCGCCGCTAGCTCAATTGGCAGAGCAGCGGACTCTTAATCCGCGGGTTCGGGGTTCAAGTCCCTGGCGGCGCACCCACACAGGCATTCACACCGGTTCCTAGTTCCGCCCGCTGAGACCGTCAGGACCAGCGAAACCTTCTCCGTCAACGAGAGCCGATCATGGCCCCGAAGAACCTGAACGGGTGACACGTAATGCAACCCCTCAATCGCTTACACCCAACTGCTGCGCGCGCGTCGATAGCGTCGTAACGGCACTTGACCTCAACAAAGTAGCGTAAGGCCATGTCGAGGGTGCTTCACATGGATCTCAACGCCGACATCGGTGAATTGCCCGACCAGGGTGTCGTTGATGGTGCCCTGATGGAATACATCTCCAGCGCGAACATAGCGTGCGGTGGCCACGTAGGCACTGCCGTGTCCATGGAGCGAGCGTGCCGACAGGCTGTTGACCACGACGTGGTCGTGGGTGCACAGGTGTCATATCTTGACCCTGAGGGATTTGGCCGGCGTCAGCTGCAGGTACCGCCAACACTGCTAGCAGCCCAGATACATCACCAATTACAAGAACTCATGGCGGCAGCCGCAAAAGCAAACACTGAGGTGGCCTATCTAAAACCACACGGTGCTTTGTATCACGCTTGTGTGGACGACGAGGCTGTCGCAGAGGTTGTCGGAGCACTCGCCGCAAACCATCACCTCTCAGTCCTGACGATGCCCGTTGGTGCGTTGCGAGCATGGTGTGAACGCCACGACGTATCTGTTTATCGGGAAGCTTTCCTCGATCGAGGTTATGGCGTATCACAGCGCCTACTCCCCCGCACACACCCTGCCGCACTCCTCGATCGCAGTCAGGTGGAACACCGCCTTAGTCTGTGGGGCAGTGAAGGTTTCACCATTGCAGATAGCCTATGCATCCACAGTGACACCCCTGACGCTGTTGCCATTGCCGGCATTGCACACCGTCACCTACTCACTGCTCAGGTGCGAGTGCAATCCTTTGCCAGGAGCGTCCGTTGATCGATCCGCGGTTCATCCCATTTGGTCGGCATGCGTTTCTCCTTACCCACACCAACCCACTCGCGGTCATGCACCACATTCAGCAGGCGAACTTGGCGGACGTGGTTGATGTGATCGCAGCGCAAGACTGCGTTCTTGTGCGCGTGACCGAGGCCTCTGCGGCCACGTCAACTCAATTGATGGGGTTGTTGGACACCGTCGACGATGCTGATTTCGACGATGTATCGCGTCACGATGAGCGAACCCAGCTAGACCTTGAGGTCGTGTATGGCGCAGCCGATCTTGATGAAGTCGCCGCACGGTGTGCGATGTCAGTCGAACGTGTCATCGCGTTGCATTCCCAAGCCGCGTACCGGGTGGCTTTTTGCGGTTTCGTTCCGGGTTTTGGCTATCTCACCGGGTTACCCGCCGAACTGCACCTTCCCCGGCAGGACCTGCCCAGAACACACGTGCCCGCTGGCTCAGTGGCGATCGCCGCCGGATACAGCGCAGTGTATCCACGCGAATCACCCGGGGGCTGGCACCTCATTGGGCACACGCGCGCCGTGCTCTTTGATGTCGAGAATGATCCGCCCTCGCTTATCGAACCAGGTCTAAACGTGCGTTTCACTCCGGTGCGCGAGGCGATACCACTCAGTTCAGCCCAGCACGATGCGGGCACCGAACTGGAGGCAGCCGACCGAAATGATGCGGAGGTGGTGAACCCAGGAATGCACACCATCGTGGTTGATCACGGCCGACGCGGTTGGGGCTCCATCGCGGTGGGTAGTGCGGGACCCTGGGACAGCGCGGCCTTTGCTACCGCTACGCGGCTGGTGGGTAACACCGACACCGCCGCTGGACTTGAGATCGTAGGAAGTGGTCTGCACCTGCGCGCGCAACGGAGCATGACCGTAGCGGTCACCGGCGCGCCGGGCCCCATCTGGCTGCGCTCAGGACAGTCAGAACGACTCCTAGATCTTAACGCGCCACAGCATTTGAGCCCCAGCGAAGAATTATTGCTGGGCCCGACCTACGACGGCCTGCGCCGATGGTTGGCGATTCGCGGGGGCCTAGACGTGCCCGCAACCTTGGGTTCACGCTCCACCGACACGCTCTCCGGCCTTGGCCCACCCCAACTACAGGCGGGCGATCACCTGCCGATCGGCACGTCCTACGACATGCAACCGGTGGTTGATTACCTTCCCACGAGTCTCGAGGAGGGACGCGGCGACCAGACGTTAACCGTGCCGGTGTATCCCGGCCCAGATGCGGGGCGCTTCGCTGACATCGGCGTGCTCTACCGGCAGGACTACACCGTGACGCCGCACAGCAATCGGGTCGGAATCCGGTTGCACGGGAATCCCCTTGAGGCGCCAATTGACTCCTCGCTTCGCCCGTCGTACCCGATGGTGAGCGGCGCTATTCAACTGCCACCCAACGGTCAACCGGTGGTGCTTGGCCCTGATCATCCGGTGACCGGAGGGTATCCGGTGATCGCCGTGCTGCAGGACCCAGCCGGTGCCGCACAGTGGCCACCGGGTGCCAAGATTCGTTTTCGCGAAATCTCCAGCGTTTTGCCCTGAGACCGCAACGAGCATCAACAAACGCGAGAGGATGTCACCATGACTACCACAGCACCATTTTCTGATACCCACTTCGGTCACATCATTAATGGCGAAGAGGTGGCCTCCCTCGATGGTGCAGTCATGGACGACATCAATCCCTATACACAACAACCATGGGCGCAGGTAGCTCTGGGGTCACCGGCAGACGCCGACCGTGCAGTGGCTGCGGCTCGGTTAGCTTTCGACCACGGTCCTTGGCCGCGCATGGGCTTTGAGGCTCGCCAGAAAATTTTGCATCGCCTCGCCGATCTGATGGATGAACACGCACACGAACTCGCGATGGCCGACTGCCGCGACATGGGTAAGCCGATTACCCAAGCTCTCCACGATGTGGCACGCAGTGCCTGGAACGTTCGGTTCTTTGCTGATCATGCCCGCCTCACCGCAGCCGAAACACTGCCCATGGACTCCGGCCATCACGCCTACACCCGCTATGAATCCGCAGGGGTGGTCGTGGCTATCTCGCCGTGGAACTTCCCGTTGATGCTGGGTACCTGGAAGGTTGCACCGGCGCTGGCTTGGGGTAACACCGTAGTGTTGAAGCCTGCAGAAGACACCCCGGTTTCGGCCACCATCTGGGCGCGACTGGCCCTTGCCGCCGGCATGCCACCCGGAGTGCTCAATGTGGTTCACGGATATGGGCCAGATTCGGTGGGTTCCACACTTACCGCTGACGCCCGCGTAGATCGCATCACTTTCACCGGAGAGTCCACCACCGGAAAAGCGATCAGCGCCGTTGCAGCGGCCAACTTGATTCCGGTCAGCCTTGAGCTTGGTGGCAAGGGTGCGAATATCGTTTTCGATGACGCAGATCTGGATAACGCCGTGCACTGGGCGGTGCAGGCAATCTTTAGGAATGCCGGCCAAGTGTGTTTAGCCGGCAGCCGGCTCTATGTGCAGCGCGGAATTTACGACGAATTCATGCGCCGCTATCTCGTTGCCGCCCAGGCACTTCGCATCGGTGACCCAACGGATGCCACAACAGAGTTTGGTCCGCTCGCTAGTCAAACGCATTTCAGGAAGGTCAGCGGATACTTCGACACACTCGCGACTGATGGCGGTCAGCTACTGACCGGTGGTGTCGGTGAGGGCTGGTCGGTGCGCCCCAGCATTATCGTAGACGCGCCTACCGATGCGCGCGTGTGCCGTGAAGAAATCTTTGGACCTGTTGTTGTGGTTGCACCCTTTGACACCGAAGCCGAGGTGATTGCAGCGGCTAACGACACACGCTACGGACTTAATGCCATGGTTTTCACCCGAGACTTATCTCGCGCGCACCGGGTTTCGGCTCGGTTACACGCCGGTACTATCTGGGTGAATTGCTTTTTCATTCGCGACCTTCGTGCACCCTTTGGTGGAGTCGGAGAATCCGGTGTCGGACGCGAGGGCGGAATGTATAGTCGCGAATTCTTTACCGAACCCAAGGCGGTCATTATGCAGATCGATTCAGACCACACCTGATCTGACTCGACGCTAGATACAGCCAACCTCAACGGTTCCCAGGCGATCGATGCGTGCGGACACGGTGTCGCCCGGTGCCACGGCAATCGCTTCGGTCATCGAGCCGGACAGGACAACTTGACCGGCACTGAGGCCTTGACCACGCGATGCTAATTTGCGCACCAACCACGCCACGCTTGCCGCTGGGTGGCCCATAACTGCCGCACCAGCAGCGGTAGCAACGAGTTTCCCATTCTTTTCGAAAACGCAACCCACCGTCCGTAGATCGAATCCGCGCGGGTCAACACCTTGGCCACCGAGGATGAAACCGGCGCAGGATGAATTATCAGCAACCACATCGGGCAGGGTGAAGGAATAGCCAGCGAAGCGGGAATCCAGCACATCAATGGCCGGAAAGACCAGCGCCGTTGCGGCAAGCACACGTGCAGCGCTTACTCCCGATCCCTGCAGATCCTCGGCCATGAGGAAAGCCACCTCCGGCTCACACCGCGGCTGAATAAATCTGTCGCACACCAGATTGGCTCCGGTGTCGATGAGCATGTCATCGGTGAGGATCCCGTAGAGCGGCTCAGAAACATTCATCTGCTGCTGCTTCGCCGCACTGGTGAGGCCCAATTTCGCACCCACCACCACCGCTCCAGCGCTGGTGCGTGCGGCAATCACCTCATCTTGAATTTCGTAGGCCGTGGCCACATCTAGGTCGGGGTATTCATCGGTTAACGGTGTCGTGGCGGTGCGGGTAGCGGCTGCATTAATGAGTCGAGCGCTCAGTTGTTGACGATTCATCAGTCGCTCTCTCCATCATTGGGCGGCGCAATGCGCAAGGTAATGGGACCAAGGTGGTCAAAGTCAGCGCGAAACGTATCACCCGGTGTCACCGGCGTCATGGCATGCAACGCACCGGTCATGATGATGCTGCCGGCGGGAAGCGCGACACCCAAGGGAGCCAATGTGTTGGCCAACCAGGCCACCGCCGCCATCGGGTCACCCAGTGCGGCAGCTCCAGCGCCCGTCGCAACTAATTGACCGTTGCGAGTGAAGACCATGCCGATGAGGCGTGGATCCACAGCGTCAATGTCGATCACTCGCCCACTGAACGCGGTTGCTCCATTGCTCGCCAAGTCTGCAACGGTATCGGCGATCTTGATTTTCCAATCCGCGATCCGTGAGTCGACAATTTCGATGGCTGCCATCAGACCCCTCGTAGCCTGGGCGGCCAGCGCGGGCGTGCAATGGGGGCCGGTGAGTTCGTCCTTCAACACCACCGCGATCTCGGCTTCAACCCGCGGTGCGATGAAATCCGTCATCTCAATCTGTGCGCCGCTGTGGAATATTGTGGAAGCAAAGAGTGGACCGAAGTCGGGTTCATCAACCCCGAGCAGTGTCTGCATGGGTGCAGAAGTAAGCCCAAGTTTATAGCCGATGATCTGCTCGCCATCGTTGAGAAGTCGCTGTACCAGGTGCTGCTGGATGGCGTAACCGTCACTGACATCCAGCGCTGCATTCGATTCGGTGAGGGGAGGAATCGGGACACGGTTAATGCGCGCCTGGTAGAGGGCATCGGCCCATTCCCGTGCTTGCGCATCAGTGATGATCGTCATGCGTTCTCTTTCACTCGTGGGAAAATCGGCATAGCGCGACTAGCCGCTGGTGCGGTGAGCCAGCTCGATCGGATCGCGCCATCCGCCCCAGTGCTTAGCCATGCGTTGGGCCTCAAGTGGACCCCACGTGTCAGCCGCATAGGGCAGCACCGGTGGCATCGCATCTAGTACCGACTGCACGATGTTCCAGGTGGCTTCCACAGCGGGCCAGCGTGGAAACAGCGTGTGATCGCCGGTCATCGCGTCGTGCAGCAGCCGCTCGTATGGCGAAGGTAGGTCACCAAGGGTGGACGGAAAATCCAGCGAAAGCATTTGTGGCTCAACCTCATCCACCCCGGGCTTCTTCACACGGAGGCCAAAAGCGATACCGGAGGGATCGCCGATGCGAATGAGGAAATCATCGTGACCTGTCACCCGCTGCAAGTTTTCACCCCAGTTGAACTGCGGCGCCTTACGAAAACGCACAACCACCTCGGTGGCCTTGACCGGAAGTTTCTTTCCGGCTCGAATCATGATGGGAACGCCGGCCCAGCGCCAGGTGTCGCAATGGAAACGCGCCGCAACGAAGGTTTCTGTTTCTGAATCCGGCGCCACCCCGTCGATATCGCGGTAGCCCTCGTACTGTCCTCGCACAACGTCATCAGCAGTGAGCGGACGAATGGACTGGAACACATCGAGGCGCCGGTTACCCACCGGGTCGGCTCCCGCGCCCGGAGGTTCCATAAGCACCAGTGCCAGCACCTGCAGCAGGTGATTTTGTACTACGTCGCGCAGCGTCCCCACATGGTCGTAAAAACTGCCACGATCCTCGACCCCGAACGGCTCCGCCATCGTGATCTGAATCATCTCAACGTACTGACGTCGCCACAGGGGTTCCAGCCATGAATTTGCGAACCGCACGAACGCAATATCTTGAACCGGTTCTTTGCCCAGGTAGTGATCAATGCGCAAAATTTGGTCTTCGTCAAGCACCTGGTGCAGCCGTTCATTGAGTTCGCGTGCCGAATCTAGGCTCGTACCGAAAGGTTTTTCGATAGCCACCCGAGAACCCTCAGCCAGTTTCGCCGCACCAAGCTGCTCCACAACAGGACCAAATAAGGCCGGGGGAATTTCCAAATAGAACAGCGGATGGGACGACGCAGACAGGTGGGCGGCGAGTCGCTCGTACAGCCCCGCATCGGTGAAATTTCCACCCACATAGGTCATGCGCTCCACAAGATGCGTCAATGCCTGTTCATCAACCTCGTGCCCACGCGCAGATTCGGCCGCATACACCGAATCGCGAGTGAGTTGCCAGAGTTCGTCATCGGTCAGGTCAGGTGCTGCGACGCCGACCACGGGCACCGTCAGCAAGCCACGGCGCTGCAGTTGATACAGCGAGGGCAGGGTCATTTTATGCGCAAGGTCACCGGTGATACCGAAGATAACCAGGCAGTCAGAGTGAATCGCATCGCTCATGTGAAATCCCTTTGCCGGTGAAGTGGTGCCGGACAGCTTTAGCGCGAACGACGTCGACGGCGCCAGCGGCCCATGACCACCACGGCAACCACCGCGCCGGCTGCGATGGCCACGCGCTCTGGACGTACGCCGCCGTACTCGTCGAGGAAGAAAGCCGAGACCTTTGACTTTGCTCGGTCAACCAAAGCCGTCGGGGTCGTCTGCTCGCGCAACTGCCCGAGGGACGCCACGAGATCAGCTCGGGCGACTTCCACCTCTGCCTGGAGTTGCTCTGGGGATCGTTTGTTGCCCTGCTCGGTCACGAACGTCACCTTACCGGCCCCAGCACGGTGACTGCGGGTCCCCGGCTAATCAGCGTGTGGCTTTATTGCGAAGATTTTGCATTAACAAAGATTCGGTCCTAAGATCGCGACGTGAATCTATTCAAAACCTCATCCCTGGCCGCTCTCACCATGGCCGGTGCATTCACCCTGGCTGCTTGCGGTTCATCCGCAGACAGTGCCGACAGCACGCAGGGCACCGACGGCTCCACCAAACTCATCGTGGCGACCACTGTGTCGCCGCTGACCTCCATCACTTCTGCCGTAGCCGGAGACCTCGTCACGATCGAGGGCATCGTGCCCGAGGGCACTAACTCGCACACCTTCGAACCTGCCCCGCAGGTGGCCGAACTGCTCAGTACAGCCGACGTCATCTTCGTTAACGGATTGAAGTTGGAAGACCCCACCATTGACCTCGCCGAGGCGAATCTGAAGCCTGGGGCCGAGATCGTGGAAATTGGCACCCTGGTGTTGCCCGAGTCGGACTACCTCTATGACTTCTCCTTCCCCGAAGAAGAGGGCAAGCCCAACCCGCACCTGTGGACTGACCCCAGCTATGCGATTGAGTACGCCGACGTCATCCGCGAGGTCCTCAGCGAGCGACTGCCCGAGGATGCGCCCGCATTTCAGGCCAACTTCGACGCTTTCGCCACCGAGGTTGCCAAGCTTGACGAAGCGGTGCGAGCCGATCAACCAAGCGTGCCCGAGGGCAACTTAAAACTGGTCACCTACCACGATGCCTATGCCTACTTCGCCCAGAACTACGGCTGGACCGTGGTCGGCGCGATTCAGCCAGACAGCTTTGATGACCCCAGCCCCGCTGAGGTGGCCCGTCTCGTGGAGCAGATCAAGGCAGAGGGTGTGCCGGTGATCTTTGGTTCCGAGGTATTCCCCTCTGCCGTCCTTGAGGCCATCGGCAATGAAGCCGGGGTCCGATACGAAGATTCACTGCGCGACGATGACCTGCCCGGCGTTCCTGGAGAAGCACAGCATTCACTGCTAGAACTGCTGCGCTACAACTACTCCACCATGATCACCGGGCTTGGTGGCAACGCAACGGCACTGAACGCGATCGTCTTTGAGGTTCCGGCCGATAACGCCATCTACCCTCAGTGACCCAACCGATAGGGTGGCACGTGTGAGTTCGCCGCTAATCTCGCTGCGTTCAGTGGATGCGGGCTACCGCAACTCCACTGTGCTGCACAACGTCACCCTGTCGGTATCCCGCGATTCCTTCACCGGCATCGTGGGGCCATCTGGAGCGGGCAAGACAACTCTTTTACGCCTTCTACTGGGCAGCATGAAGCCCCAGCGGGGGGTCATTGATCGTGCCGCTCGCCTGCCGGTGTCCTACGTGCCACAGTTGGAAACCGTTGATTGGAACTTTCCAGCCACCGTGTCTGAATGTGTCCTGATGTCTCGCGCTGCTCGCCGTGTGCCGTGGGCCAGCCGCGCTGAACGTGGCGAGGTTGCCGCTGTCCTTGACCGCTTGGGCATCGGCGATCTGGGCGAAAGACACATCCGTGAACTTTCCGGTGGGCAACAGCAACGCATGTTCTTGGCCAGGGCACTTATTCGCAAACCACAGTTACTGCTGCTCGATGAACCCACCAGCGGAGTCGATATTTCTACCCGGCATGCCGTGCTGCATTTACTCGCCGATTTGCACGCCGATGGCATGGGCATCGTGCTCACCACCCACGACCTCAATGGAATTGCGGCTCACCTACCCCACCTGGTGTGTGTGAACAAGCACATCGTGGCGGAAGGGACACCAGAAGAAGTCATCACTCCCGATGTGCTCGAAGAAACCTTCGGCGCACAGATGGAAGTTCTGCAACACCTCGGCATGCTCGTCGTGGTTGATCCTGGCGGCCCGCGCCGAATGGTGAGCTGACATGGACACTCTGCTGGACCCACTCTCCTACGCGTTCTTTCAAAAGGGCTTAATCGTCGCAACGATCTCTGGTGCCCTCCTTGGCTTCATCGGCGTGTACATCGTGCTCCGCGGCATGAGCTATATCGGCCATGGTCTCTCGCATGCGATCTTCGGCGGGTATGCCGCGATGCAACTATTCGCCGCGCAACTTTATGTACTCGGTGCTGGCCTTTGGGGGGTGGCTTCTGCTCTCGCCATCACCAACGTGGCTCGGCGGTCTCGCCTGGGTGCCGATGCGGCCATCGGCGTGGTAACCACCGCTTCATTCGCCCTCGGTGTCGCACTTTTCGCACGCTTTGGTTCCAGCGGCCCAGCCTTTGACAATGCCCTCTTTGGCAGCATCCTGGGCATTACCAACGCCCAGATTTTTTGGCTACTCGTGGTCACCGCCTTCACCGGAATCGTGGTGTTCACCCGCTACCGAGCGCTGATGTTTACCACCTTCGATCCAGAGGTGGCCAACGTGTCCGGCGTGCGCACAGGTCGAACCGAAGCTTTGCTCATGGTCATGCTGTCGCTGGCTATCTTGGTGACCCTCACCGTGATCGGTGTCACTTTGGTTGCAGCGATGCTGGTGATTCCAGCTGTGATCGCTCGAATGCTTACCGACTCTTTCGCCAAAATGCTCATGCTGTCCACGGTGGTGGGTAGTTTCGCCGGTCTCGTGGGCATGTATGCCAGTTACTTCGCCGAGGTGCCTTCCGGGGCCATGATTGTACTGGTGGGCGCGGTCATCTTCATCATCGTTCTGGCGGCCACCGGGGCACGCGGGCTTCGCCGCTCGGCCGGTCTTGATTCACACACCGAGACCCCTGCTCGACAAGGTGTTCGGTGAATACCCGACTCACCGTTGGTGCTGGCGGAATTTGAAGTTCGCGACCACCTCACCTTTACAAGGCCAGCGGTCATGTCGCCCGCCTGAGTCGCGAGTTGGGCCTGGGTGAGCACCCACTAAAGTAAACGCGCACGCGGGTGTGGCGGAATTGGCAGACGCGCAGGATTTAGGATCCTGTGTCCTATGGACGTGAGGGTTCAAGTCCCTCCACCCGCACAACAAACACGATGGATACCTCGTGATCGCCGGACCTAAAAGCAAGAGGACCCAGGGATTTCTCCCTGGGTCCTCTTCGTCGTAGCGGGGGCAGGATTTGAACCTGCGACCTCTGGGTTATGAGCCCAGCGAGCTACCGAGCTGCTCCACCCCGCGTCGCTGTGGTGCGTTGCAACTATACGCCCGCGAACAAATAGGGCACACAGCGCCCCAGAACACCTGCGTTATGCGTCAGTCGGAGCCGTATTCAAATGCGGCGCGATCCAGCATTTCCTCACCATCAATCAGATCTGCATTCACCTCGAGAGGGGCGCTGGCAATGGCGGCCGCGCCACCGGGCTCAAGCTGGCCCACCAATTCGATCTGGCCACTGAGCAACACGCCCTGGGCGGCGTACATTTCTAGTCGCGTGCGGGTGTCGGCGATATCGAGGTTGCGCATGGTCAATTGCCCGATGCGATCGGTGGGGCCAAATGCGGCGTCCTCGGTGCGTTCCATCGACAATTTGTCCGGGTGGTAGCTCAACGATGGGCCTCGGGTATCCATCAGCGAATAGTCATCACCCCGACGCAGGCGCAAGGTGACCTGTCCAGACACGGCCGATGCCACCCAGCGCTGCAGTGACTCACGCAGCATGAGCGCTTGCGGGTCAAGCCAACGACCTTCATAAAGCAGGCGGCCGAGCCGGCGTCCCTCAGCGTGATAGTTCGCCACCGTATCTTCATTGTGGATGGCGCTTAAGAGTCGTTCATAGGCGATAAACAGCAGGGCCATGCCGGGGGCTTCGTAGATGCCGCGGCTCTTGGCCTCAATGATGCGATTCTCAATTTGATCCGCCATCCCCAGACCATGGCGACCACCGATCGTGTTTGCCATGTCGACCAGCGCGACAGAGTCGGCGAAGACTTCATCGTTGATGGACACCGGCAGGCCCTGCTCGAACCGAATGGTCACGTCTTCGGTGGCAATGGGCACTTCGGGATCCCAAAACCGCACGCCCATGATGGGCTGCACAATTTCGATGGAGACATTCAAATGCTCCAGTGTCTTGGCCTCATGCGTGGCGCCCCAAATATTGGCGTCGGTGGAATAGGCCTTCTCGACGCTGTCGCGGTAGGGCAGACCCTGGGCGGTCATCCACTCCGACATCTCTTTTCTGCCACCAAGTTCCTCAACGAAGTCAGCATCCAGCCAGGGTTTGTAGATGCGCAGTTGCGGATTGGCCAGGAGCCCGTAGCGATAGAACCGTTCAATGTCGTTGCCCTTATATGTTGAACCGTCGCCCCAGATGCTGACGCCGTCTTCGAGCATTGCTCGCACGAGCAGGGTGCCGGTGACGGCCCGACCAAGGGGGGTGGTGTTGAAGTACTGCCTGCCACCACTACGAATATGAAAAGCGCCACAGGCCAAAGCTGCTAGGCCCTCATCGACCAGAGCGGCTCTGCAGTCCACCAGCCTGGACTCCTCAGCCCCGTACTGCATCGCCCGGCCGGGCACGGAAGCGATGTCTGGCTCGTCGTACTGGCCGATATCAGCAGTGTAGGTGTAGGGAATCGCACCCTTACTGCGCATCCAGGCCACGGCAACGGAGGTATCCAACCCACCGGAAAACGCCAGTCCTACTCGCTCCCCGACCGGCAACGACGACAGCACCTTAGACATGTCGGGAGCCTATCCGTCGGGGGCTGACCCGCCTTCATCAGCGCCAACCAGCGAAGCCAGTTTCCGATGCTTGGCGGCCACGAACAGGGCGATCACGCCGAGCGCAGCGGCGAAAAAGAGCGCATAGGCCGAGGCGAAAACTTGCATAAATGCGCCAAGCCCGGCCCCGATGGCGTAGCCAATAGGCGTCGACACCGCCACCGCAGCAGCACGCCGCTTGTGTTCCACAGCCATCTGAACCGTATTGAACAGAGATCCATTGATTGCCACGGTCTGGACCGCAACACCCAGCACGCGGGTGAGTACAACGGCTTGAATTCCCTGGCTGATGGCCAGCACCGAGATCACGCCGTAGCGGACCTCAAAGTCGACGTTGAACAAAATGAGGGTTGCCGCGACGGTCAGTAAAACGGCTTCAATGATCAACGCGTCTCGCCGTACCCGAGTTGACTCTCGGCCGCGGTTGATCTGCACTCGACTGATCCAGGCCACAGCCACCAGAGCCGCGGTAAAACTCACCAGGCTCACCGCACTCGGCAGTACCGTTGATGAACTGTTACCGTCGCTGGCCCCGACAGCAATCACCACGAGATTACCCGTCTGGTTGGCCACAAAAACCTTGTACCGCAGGAACGCCACGACATCAATTGCCCCGCTGGCTGTGGCCAGCAGCATGACCAGAACGATTCCAGTGGCCGCGAAATCACGCCGATGACGCTCCAGTTCGCTACGGGTCACCGTCCCGACGCTATCTACTCACCCGACCGAAGTCAGACTGCAGTACCGGTAAGTCACATCCTCGGGTTACCGTGTGGACATGATTACGGGGGAAGAAAACCAAAGAATCACCCGACGCTGGTGGCTTATCGGCTTCGTTGCGCTCAGCCTCAGCGCCTGCGGGGGTGCCACCGGGGTCACATCCAACGACGACGAGCCGCTCACACCAGCCAATACCGCCACCAACGGCTTCGGTACTAACCGCGCACCGCAGGGTGCGGTACTCACCGGCCAGGTTGTCCGCGTTGTTGACGGCGACACGGTGCGCGTTCTTGTTGATGGTGCCACCGAGGACATCAGCGTGCGACTGATCGGCATTGACACCCCCGAAACTGTGGCCCCGGGCAAACCGGTGGAATGTTTCGGCCCCGAAGCCACCGCTTTCGCCGAGCAACAACTCAGCGGCCAGCGCGTCCTTATCGAACTTGACGTATCCCAGGGTGAGACCGATCGCTTCGATCGCACACTGGGCTATGTGTGGACCGAACAAGACGGCGCACTGCGCCTATTCAACCTCGACGCCGTAGCCGAAGGCTTTGCCATCGAGTACACGTACGACGATGACTACACCTGGCAGCAAGAGTTCCAGCAAGCCCAAACCGACGCCGCACGTGACGGCCTCGGCCTGTGGAGCGCCTGCTAACTACAGTGCCGTGCCGCTCAAATCAGGCAGGTTCGCCCGATGTCCCATTAATGCGTGCTTCTGCTGCGGCCGCCCTACGCAATGCCGCCTCCAGGTCGGCCTGAGCTTCCCCGAAGCCAGCGAAGTCACCGCGGGCCAAAGCCGCGTCTCCTCGAGTGATGGCTGCCTGCGCATCGGTTAACGCCTGAGACAACTCAATGAACGGATCATCATCGGGATTGGGCTGGGGCGTGGGATCAGGATCTGGGTTTGGGTCAGGATCTGGGCTGGGGTCTGGATCTGGAATGGGATCTGGCGTGGGGTTGGGGTTGGTGGAGAAAACCTCCGCCAAGCCAGCAGCCAGGGTGTCGGCGAGAGCCACATTGGATCCGTAACCCACCAACACCTTGCGCAGCAGCGGGAAACCGTCTTGGGCGGCCCGCAAGAAGACCGGCTCGACGTATAGAAGGCCATCATTGAACGGCAGCGACAACAGATTTCCTAGGTCAACCTCAGACCCGCCGCGACGCAGGAGCGAAAGCTGCGATGCGATCGCCGGATCAGATTCAAAGATGTTTTGCACCTGCGTAGGTCCAGGAATTGTTGTATTGGAGGGTAATTGGAGCACACGTATCTTGCCGTAGTCAGGTCCAGGCGCTGAATCAGCCGACATAAAAGCAGCCAAAGTGGGGCGCCGCTGCGGTGCGAAGGTGGTCGTGAGCGAGAACGCAGGAGCTTGCGTACCCGGCATCTGCAGGGTCAGGTAATAGGGCGGCTGGAACTGCTGAATCGCCTGGGTGGGATCGAAGGGGACGATCCAAAAATCGGTTCCGTTGTAGAACGTGGCCGGATCCGTCACGTGGTAGCGCGTCATGATCGTGCGCTGCACCTTGAACAGATCCTGCGGGTAACGCACATGCTGTTGTACCTCTTCGGGCATTTCCGACAGGTCCTTCACCACACCAGGGAAAGCTTTGCGCCAGGTTTGCAGGATGGGGTCCTGGTCGTCCCAGGCGTAAAGCGTCACGGTGCCCTCGTAGGCATCAATCGTGGCCTTCACGGAGTTGCGCATGTAGTTCAAATCATCACGCGGGCCCAGGGTGGCCGAGCCAGCTCGCGCGGTGATTGAGTCGCTGGTGACCTGAGAAAGGGAGACCCGCGAAGCATTGGGGTACTCGTTTGAGGTGGTGAATCCATCTACAAGCCACACGATGCGACCGTCGATCACCGCCGGATAAGGATCTTGATCCAGTGTCAACCAGGGTGCGATTTTTTGCACGCGGGTCAACGGTTCGCGGTCCCACAGCACGCGGGATTCTTCGTTAATCAAATCCGTGAGCAAGATATTGGTGTCTTGAAACTTTGTGGCAAACACGATGCGCTGGAACAGGCTTCCGATAGGCGAACCACCGTCGCCGGTATAGGTGTTGTTCACCTGACCCGTGGGGCTGGCGTCATCGGGGAAGTCCAATTCCACCGGAGCCGCGCCTTCAGGTGCACCCACGATGGAGAAGTTTGGTGACAGCTCACCGAAGTAGATGCGTGGTTGCTCAACCCCGAGGATGCCACGCGGGGGGATATCAAACTCGAAGAAATCAGGGTTACCGTTGCTCTCCGCGGTGTTGTCATAGGCGGCGACAAAACCAAAACCGTGTGTGTAAACGGCGTGGTTATTTGCCCAGTTTTGCTGATCAACAGGAATGGAATTGACATCAATTTCGCGCAGTGCAACCACGGCTCCACGTTGACCTTCATCCAGGTTGTAACGATCAACATCCAACCGGTCGGTGAAGGAATAGTAGGAGCGAATCTGCTGCAGTTGGTTGAAGGTCGTCGAAACCAAGGCCGGGTCCAGTAGGCGAATATTGTCTAGCGTGCCCGCATTGGCGCTGATGACGGCTTCCGTCGGCGGCGACACAGTGCCGGGGTATTCCTGCACCTGTGCATCCGCGATATCAAACGCATCTCGAGTGGCAGCAATGTTGTTGGCAATAAAGGGTTGCTCGCGAACAAGTTCACTGGGGCGCACCTGGAATTGCTGCACAATCGCTGGGTACACGCCACCGATGATTACCGATGTCAGCACGAGCATGCCGAGGCCGATTGCCGGCAGAATCCAATTGCGAATAAAAATATTTGCCACGAATATACCGGCCACAAGAACAGCGACGAAGGTCAAAATGGTCAGCGATGGCAGGACAGCATTAGCGTCGACATAGGTGAGACCGGTGAAGCCTTGAACGAGCGGCTCGCTTTTGATGGAGAGTCCGAATCGGTCGAGCCAGTAGGCCACGGCCTTAAAGAGCAAGAAGATGGCAACGAGGCTGGACAGGTGCACCTGCGCCGCCACGCTGGCCCGGTCTCCCTTGGGGAGTAAACGCAGCCCGCCGTAAAGGTAGTGAATGCCAGCAGCGATCAGGATCGACAGCAAAATGATGACGAAAGCGAAACCGAGAACAAAGCGCAGGAACGGATAGGTGAAGACGAAAAAGCCCACATCGAGACCGAACTGCGGGTCGGTGATGCCAAAGTCAGAAGCATTACGCCAGCGCAGGAAGGTCTCCCACTCAGAACCCGCCGACAAACCGGCCAGCAGACCCAGAACCAGGGGCACCACGATCAGGATCGGGATGCGGAACGGGTGAATCGCCATGCGATAGCGCTCAAGGCTGGCCTGCTCGGGAGTCAACGTGGTGACGGTGGGTCGGAAGCGGTAGGCCAACCACATGGTGGCACCGGTGACGAACGCCATGGTGAGCCCGAAGGTGGCGAAAAGCATCAGTCGAGTCCACAGGGTGGTGGTGTACACCGTGGTTTGGTCGACGGAGTCAAACCACAGCCAGTCGGTATAGAACCCGGTGAAGATCACGAAACCGATAACGATGGCCGCCAAAATGATGATGGTGGGCAGCAGCACGCGTCCGCGACGAGGGGCAGTGGGGGCAGTTCCCGTGGGCGTGGCAGTAGTCACCCGATCAACCTACGTCACCTCAAGGCCGCAGAGCCTTGCGCCCCCTTCGTGCGTGGCCTAAGCCGTGGGGCAACCCGCGGTGGGTTCACCGTTGCGCCATTGCGCCAAGGCTGTGAGTGCCTGGTCAACGCTGGCGACGGGCACCACGGTGAGGCCGTCGGGCACTGCTCCCTGGCTTTCTTCGCAGTGCTGTTCGGGCATGAGGAACAACTCCGCACCCGCATCGCGCGCACCGGCCAACTTCTGTCGGATTCCACCGATGGGCCCCACCTGTCCCTGCGGGTCAATGGTGCCCGTGCCGGCCACGAACCGACCATCGGTGAGGGACTCCGGGGTCAATTTATCGATAATCGCCAGCGTGAACATCAGACCCGCGCTGGGTCCGCCCACGTCCTTCAGCGTGAAATCAATGCCAAACTCCGCCGAGTACAGTAGGCCAACAGCAATCCCAACATAGGGCTGACCGGGTTCCTGGGGATTCTCCGCACTGGTCACCTCGATGCTTTCCGGCTCGCCGTCTCTGATGACGTCAAAAATGAGAACGGACCCGATCGGTTCAGCCCGCACCGCGTCACCCACATCGGCCGGTCCAGCAACGGGCTGACCATCGACCGCTGTGATTTCTTCGCCTGCAGTCAAGGCTCCCTCGGCCGGAGAGTCGGCGACGATCGCCGTGATGACCGGTGTGGCAATGACGGGTCGGTCCAATACAGCCATCGCGGCAGCAATGGCGAACGACTGTGAGGTGGAAAAAAGTGCAGCATTGCGTTGGGTTACCTCGTCACCGGTGATGTCATCGGGGTAGAGCAGCTCCCGAGGTAGCACCGCTCGGCTAGTGCTCATCCACGCACCGAGTGCTTCAAAGACCGAAATACGACTGCGTGGCTCACCAGCTTCACGAACGGTGGTCATGTCGAGATGACCATCGGTGGCGAAGGTCTCGGTATCGGTGATGACCACGAGCGGCACCCCGTCTACGTCGCCGATCGTGTTGAACGTTGGCCCCGGAGACACGATGAGGAAGGGCACCGGCAGCAGTGCGGCGAGCAGAGCGAGCAGTGCAGCAACAAGACCGGCGACGATGGCGTTGCGGCCTCGGATAGACATGCGACGTCGGCCCGGGGGTGCGGTGCTTTCCGGTAGCGCGTCGGTGGCGTCAGTCACGCTGTGCGGTCATCGGTTGGCAGCGGTCGTGAGCGCGACGTGGTGGCCTGTCGCCGTGACCGGGCGCCGGACCGAGGCCGAGATGTCGTACCGGTCGGAGCATTTCGTGGCATCGGCTTTTGCATCGCCGCGCGGAAGCGCTCCTGGTCGGACATGGAGGAGTTCATATCGACGCTGCGGGCTGGCCGGCCACGCCACGCGGCCCAGGCCAGGGCGAGAAGGGTCGCGCCCAGTGGAATGAGCCACCACAGCAGTGCTGACACGCCACGCTCCTTCGCCAGGATCTAGCAAGTCTTCGACTAAGACTTCGCCGTGCATTGGATGCCTATCGGCCCCCTGCCAACGAGCAGGCCCCGCGGGCACTTCACAGGATACGCCCGCTCACGCCAGACCACACATCACGGCCACCTACCACGGCTGCCTGGTCACGATCCCCAAGCGGGTCTACCGTGGAGGTATGAGCAACCCCTTCGACATGAATGCCCTCGGCGCAATGCTGTCTCAACTCGGTGCGATGCTCCAGTCCGGCGGCGGCGATCAGGGACCGGTGAACTGGGAACTCGCGCAACGCACAGCGCGCGAAGGTTTGGCAGCGCAGGGCGACCCAGGGGTGAGCAAGGACGAACGGGTAGCGATCCTGGCCGCCATTCAACTCGCCGAAACATGGCTGGACTCGGTCACGACATTTCCCAGTGAGTCCGTCGAAGGCCAAGCTTGGAGTCGTTCGGCCTGGTTGGAACACACCGCTCCCGCCTGGAAAACAATCGTTACCCCGATCGCTGAGCATGTGCAGTCAGTGACCAGCGCAGGTCCACTCGGGGCATCGGGCACCGCAGATATTGACCTGAACAGCATCGAGTTACCCCCGGCCTTGCGCGATGCTTTTCCCGGCGGCATCCCTGCAGAGGCGGCTGCCATGCTCGGCCCGCTGCTCAACATGGCCCAGCAAATGGGTGCCTCAATGTTTGGTATGCAACTCGGTCAGGGCCTTGCCGCGCTATCAACGCAGGTTCTCGGTTCTGCCGATGTGGGGGTCCCGCTCACCACCGATCATCGCCCCACTCTCGTGCCGGCCAATGTTGCTGCTTTCACCGAGGGTTTGGGTATCGATGCTGACGAAGTGCGGCTGTACCTGGCACTGCGTGAAGCAGCCCATCAACGTCTCTTCACCCACGTGCCCTGGCTTCGGTCGCGGCTAGAGGCTGCAATTGATGCCTACGCCCGTGGCATTCATGTGGACACCGACCGGTTGCACACCTTGATGCAAGAAATTGACCCGGCAGCCCTACAGGACCCCAATCAACTTGCCGACATGCTCGGCGCTGATGCCTTCACCCCCGCGGACACACCTGAGCAGCAGGCTGCGCTGGCGCGCTTAGAAACGCTGCTGGCTCTCATCGAAGGTTGGGTGGACGACGTCGTGAGTCAGGCGGCGCTCAATCGATTGCCAGCCGGAGATCGGCTCCGGGAAACCATGCGTCGCCGCCGGGCTGCCGGTGGCCCCGCCGAACGAACGTTTGCATCCCTGGTTGGTCTGGAACTGCGCCCACGGGCGCTGCGTGAGGCTGCGGCATTTTGGGCACTGCTGCGCCAAGATCGCAGCATGGACGGTGTTGACGCTTTATGGTCGCATCCGGACCTGCTGCCCACCCACGACGATCTCGACGATCCCATGGCCTTTCTCGTGCGTTCAGCCGAGCAACCTGAGGACTTCAGCTGACCGTGACGACCGCCACCGGTGCGGCGATATCTGTTCTGGCCCAGTGGGAACCACCATCAAAAAGGCAGGCGGCACTGCGCGATGAGTTCGTCAACTATTTGGGCTCCGCTCACCTGACTGCCAACGCGAACGCGAGCGATCCACTGCACCGAGATTGCACGCCGGCTCATCTCACGGCGAGCGCACTCATCGTGGCTCCGACGAGTGGGCGTGTACTACTCACGTTGCACTCCGTGGTCGGTCGTTGGTTGCAAACCGGTGGCCACATCGAATCCGCTGATGCGACCATTTCCGCAGCCGCGCTACGCGAGGCGCGTGAAGAAAGTGGCCTGGGTGACTTAGCACTGCTTAGCCAACCGCTCCTGCTGGATCGACACGACGTGTCCTGCCGTGACTCTGCGGGTCAACGCCGCACGGTGGCCCACCTTGACGTGCAGTGGTGCGCGATCGCTACCGGCAGCACCGCGGCGTCCATCAGTGCGGAGTCCCTAGATCTGCGCTGGTGGGACATGGATGCCATCCCGACCGCAGACGCCTCGGTGGTGGCCTTGGTGGCAGCGGCTCGTCGCACCCTCAGCGTGGGCACAGCAGAACTCATGGGCTAATGGCCACATTTTTTTCATCCACACCCGTGTACGCACTGTTTTCTCACGTCAGCCATGGCAGATCTTTCGCATGCAGGCTGGTATCCACAGCACTATCCACCAGCCATCCACCGGTTCCGGCCAACTCATGCACACGTTGTCCGCAGGTTGTCCCCAGTCCGCAGGAATGGATGCTTCCGCAACCATTGACGACTGGGCACACACACCCCTAGCGTGATGCTCGCCCTCGGGATAACGGATGGTTGTGCACCAGGGGAAGGTGCATGAACATTGTGAGCCCCGAGGGCTTCTTCTTTGCTTTTTCGCTCAGCGGCCGGTAAACCGCGGCGTGCGCCGTTCACGTGCAGCACTGAGCCCTTCGCTCACATCCTGGGTGGCCAGGGTTACCGACTGCACCACTCCCTCCCACCTCAGGGCTGCCGCCAGGTCTGCCGGCGCGCCCTCAGCCAAAGCGAGTCGGGTGAACTCCGCCGCAACCGGCGCGGTCGCTGCGATCACATGCGCGGTGGCCAACGCCCGCTGCAGCAACTCATCGTCCACGACGACCTCGGTCACCATCCCTAGCAGGGACATCTGCTCCGCATCGATGCGTCGTCCGGTGAGGAGTAATTCCCGGGCGGCACTGAGTCCGACGACGGCCGGGAGTAGATAGGTGATGCCCATGCCGGGGTGCAGCCCGAGGGCGGTGAAGGGCACCGAAAAGCTGCCCGACTCGGCGGCGAGGCGGATATCGCAGGCCAGGGCAAGCGCGGCGCCCGCCCCTACCGCAGCGCCATTGATCGCGGCAATAGTGGGCACGCCGATATCTCTGATCGCCAGCCACGTTTGGTAGAAGGGCATCATGCGGTGCCGTAATTGGGCGACTGAGGCGCCAGGTTCGGCTCCGAGCCAGCCCAGATCTCCCCCCGCGCAGAAGGCGCGACCGGTGCCGGTGAGCACCACGCAGCGCAGGTCCGTTCGCCCCCGCAGGTGGTCCATGGCGGATCGCCAAGCCTCAGTCATCTCCACCGACATCGCGTTGCGGCGCTGGGGATCGTTGAGGTTCACCAGCACTACCCCGCCCCCATGGTCGTGCAACTGAACGATTCCATCGGGACCAAATCCCACTATTTGGTGCAAATCAGACATGACACGCCTCTCATTGACTGCCGCGGTGCCCCCATCAACCCCAAGCCTGGCCTAAGGTGTCAGCGGGTTGCCAACAGCGACCTGCCGGGTGTTCACCCGGACCCCGGCGTGTGCAGGCATTCCCGCCTGCACACAGGTACACAAGGAGGACCCTATGGCTGAGTCATACACGGGCGAAGCGTACTGCGTGAAGTGCAAAGAAAAGCGCGAGTTCACCGGCCACGTCGAAGAGACCAACGGACGACGCTTCGCTAAGGGCATCTGCCCTGTGTGCGGCACCAAGGTGACCCGCATTCTGGGTAAGGCCTGATCTAGACTCCATCTGCTCTGTCCGGGCGCGTAATCTCACCCCATGGCAGAGCACAGCCCCGCAGTAGGTTCCGGTCAGATCCGTAGCGATCAGGCACTCACCCCTGCAGAGCGCACTTTACTGAACGGCGTCGACACCACCGCGGTGATCGGCGCCGTTCAACATTTGGTGGCAATTCCTTCCATCGGGGGCAGCGAAGCTGAGATAGATATTCAACGCCACATTGCTCAGGCGTGGGCAGATGACGGACTCAACGTCACCACCTGGGACATCGACATCAACGAGGTATCGGCCCGCGAAGATTTTCCGGGCATGGAGGTTGACCGCACCGGCGGTCTCGGCGTCATAGCTCGCTGGCCGGGAGGTGGCACTGGCCCGGTGTTGATGCTGCTCGGTCACACCGACGTCGTCCCACCGGGGGACACCCACGCCTGGAGTTCACCTGCTTTCACGCCCGTTCTCAAAGACGGCCGCATCCACGGACGCGGTACGGCTGACATGAAGGCCGGTCTCGTAGCTGCCTGGATGGCGGTGCGCTCCCTGCGCGCACAGGGCATCACCTTGCAGGGTGAGGTGATACTGGCGGCGGTGAGCGGCGAGGAAGACGGGGGTTTGGGCACATATTCGCTGCTGGCACAGGGCATTACTGCCGACGCCTGCATCATTCCCGAACCCACAGACCTTGATGTCGTGCCAGCCAATGGAGGTGCGCTCACGTTCCGCCTCATCGTTCACGGCGCCGCCACACACGCCTCCCGGCGCACCGAAGGTGTCAGCGCAATCGAAAAGTTCGCCCTAGCCCTAACCGCACTTGGCGAGTTTGAGGCGCAACGCAATGCCACCGTCGACCCGCTCATGCAGCGTTGGTCGCTGGCATACCCACTGTCGATCGGCACCGTGCATGCTGGCGACTGGGCATCCACGGTGCCCGACCTTTGCATTGCCGAGGGTCGACTCGGCGTTGCCCTGGATGAAACCTCTGAACAGGCACGCACAGCTTTGGAAAGGGCCGTGCAGGAATTATGCGATGGCGATCCCTGGCTGCGCGATCACCCCATCGAGGTGCAGTGGTGGGGTGGGCAATTCGCACCAGGCCGCACCGATCCAGAACACCCACTCGTGGCACTCATGCTCACATCACACGCGCGTCGCACGGGTGAAACTGCGCAGGTCTATGGCGGTCCCTACGGGTCCGACCTACGCCTGCTGGTCGGGGCCGGCATACCCACATTGCAGTACGGGCCCGGCGACAGTCGCGTGGCGCATGCCCCCGACGAATGGGTACTCACCGACGACGTTGTCACGTGCACCGAGGTGCTCATGCTCGCAATTATGGAGTTCTGCGGCGTAGCTGTGGACGACGCCGAGCAGGTGCAGTCCTAACCCTGCCACAGTGGCGCTGTGAGCACACAGACGCCAACTTTGCCCGGTACCAACGCTTTTGATCATCTTCCGCGCCGACCCTGGCTGCGTCGAGACGTGCCACTGCTGTGGCGAACAGACACCTGTTTGCAGGTTGGCCTCGACCCGCAACGTCGGGTGATGCTCGAAGTGGATCGACCCCTCATCGAATGGGCCAGAACGCTCACCGGCGCTCGCACCCTCGAGGTCGCGATTGCTGAGGCGCAACAACAGGGCCTCGCGGTCGACGAGGCCCTTCACCTACTGCAGTTGCTCATCAGCGCCGGCGCATTGGACGATGCGGCTCGGATTCCGCGGTGCGTCAGTGACCTGAGCACCGACGAACGCGACACCGCCACCAGGCACCAAGCGTGCGCACGTCAGACCTACGTCGACGAGCGAGCGTACGCGGCCGTTGATGCCCGAGCCGAAGCGGTCATTGTGGTCCTAGGTCGCCAACCTCTGGCTGAAAAGATCATTAATACGCTGCGCGCCAGCGGTTTTCGCCATGTGTTCACCACAGATCCGGAACCATCAGGCAATCGAAAACACCGGGGTCGCAACACCGAACCTGCGCTACGAATCTTGGCCGACGCCTGGCATCCAGACGCTATCGGGGTAAGCACGGTCAGCGATGGTCGACACGAATCTGCTGTGCTGCCCGTGGCTGTGTGGGGTCGACATGGGCATGTCGGGCCACTTGTCCTACCCGGACAGAGTTCTTGTTTGCGCTGTTGGACGCTGCACCGATGCGACGAGGATCCAGCGTGGCCGCGACTCAGCGTTCAGCTCACCCATCAAAAACCCGATGTGGATGCGATAGATGCGGCGCTCTTGCAGGCGGTGAGTGCACATGTGGCCATGCTGGCCAGCGCTTTCGTTGAGGCACAAGCCGTGGGCGACAGTGGGGTGAGGTTTAGCGGGGTAACCCAAGGGATCGAACTTCCCGGTGGCGCGGTAACCACGCGCGCGCATGAGGTGCATCCGCTCTGCGGATGCTCATGGCGCAATTAGTAGCCGAAACCAACCTCAATGGCGGGCAGGGCGATATCGACACATTCGGGACAAATCAACTCAGCACCGGTAGTGCGGCGGGTGAATCCCCAGGTTGCGCGCTGCGAATTTGGGGCAGTGATGCCGCAGTCGGCACAGCGAACCGATGCCTGCGCAGAACTAGGTTTGTGAAGGAAATCTGTGGCGTGTGTCACACGTTCCATGATGGCCATGTCTCAACAATATCGCACGATTGTCACAAAAGACACCCCTGTCATTCATAATTCTCTCGGAAAAGCACCGGGAGATCTGTTCATGAACGAGTGCTCGACTCGATGAGGGCCAAAATATCCTTCCCATAGCGCGTCAACTTGGCATTACCGATGCCGCTAATGGCGAGAAGTTCTGCCGACGTACTCGGCCGCGCCTCGGCGAGGGCTTCCACGGTGGCATCGGTGAGAATCTGGTAGGCCGGAATCTCCCTGGCCTTGGACTCCTGCAGGCGCCACCCCTTAATCGCCTCGACCAATCGCTCATCGGCGGTTGAGGGACAGCGCCGACAACGGCCACGAGCGCGTTCCGCGGGGGTCACCAGGGCCGTGGTGCAGGTGCGGCAGTTGGCCGGTGGCCGTCGGCCACCTGATCGCCCAGCACGCCCACCCGCACCAGGTGCCGCTGTTCCCGACCGAGGGGCTCCGCCAGCGGTAACGGCGGATGCGGGCAACGCCTCGGCAACGAACCGGCTCACCGCACGGGTACGGGCACCCGCGGTCCGGGCCTGCGCCCAGCTCAGCACCAAATCGTCCTGCGCCCTCGTGACGGCCACGTAGAAGAGGCGACGTTCCTCGTTGAGTTGCTCCCGTGCAGTATCGGCCGCATCGGCGGACCAGGAACTCAGCGGCAGCACCCCCTCAGCCAGGCCAGCCACCACCACCAAACGCCACTGCAATCCCTTGGCAGCATGAATTGTGGCCAGGGTGACCGCATCGGCCTGGGGAGCATGCTGGGCTTGTGCACGCCGATCAAGTTCACTGACCAAGCCGGTGAGGCTGGCAGATTCTGCGACGCTTCCAGCATCCATAGATTCTGCGACGCTTCCAGCATCCATAGATTCTGCCAAAGCGTGCAGCGAGGCCAAAGATTCCCAGCGCTGTCGAATCGCACCAACCCCCACCGGTGGCTGAACAGTGAATCCCATGACCGCCAAGATCGCGCTCACCTGGTCGGCAGTCGTACCCTCGAAGGTTTCCTGTCCGCGAGCTGCGCCGCGTAGACGGGTGATCGCCTCACGGACCTCTGGACGGTCAAAGAAACGCTCACTGCCTCGGACGATGAGGGGAACACCCGCATCGGCGAACGCCTGTTCCAGTGCCGGCAACTGCCCGCGTGTGCGAACCAAAACCGCGATATCGCGCGGTGACCAGCCCCCCGCAATCACGCGGACCACTTCAGCAGCAACGCCGACGGCCTCGGCCGGTTCATCGTCAAATTGCAGTAAGCGAGGGGGATCTTCATCGGTGACATTTCTGGTTGCTACCAACTTATCTGCCGCGGCGTCTCCGGCTGCCAATACGCGATTAGCCACTGTCACAATGGGTTTTAAGCTTCGGTAGTTGCGAACGAGACTCAGTTTGATTGTTGCCGGAAAGTTCTTCGCGAAATTGCGCAGATATTCGTCTCGCGCACCAGCGAAAGTGTAAATAGTTTGAGCGGTATCACCCACGACGCAGATGTCCTCGCCTTCGCCGAGCCATAACCGCAGCAACCGATCTTGAATCGGGCTAACGTCTTGAAACTCATCCACGGTGAACGCGCGGTATGTGGAGCGAATTTCTTCGGCAATGCCGGCATTATCGTTGAGCATCTGGGCACACAGGACCAGCACATCATCGAAATCAATGAGTTGCTGATCGAGCTTTGCCGTTTCGTAGAGTCGATATACACGCATTACCTGGCTGGCCTCCACCGCGATTTCTCGATGTTGCTCCTCGGCGAGGTCACAGTAATTTTCTGGCGACACGTTGTACTGCTTGGCGAACATGATCTCTGCGGCCAGGTCGCGTATGACAGCAGCGTTGATGGTGATGCCGGTGGACCGAGCCGCCTGGGTAATGAGATCGCGCCCCGATGAGATGACCCGGTAGGGCGACCCACTGAATTGACGTGGCCAGAAGTAACGCAGTTGGCGCAGCGCTGCGGCGTGAAAGGTGCGGGCCGCCACCGCATCGACGCCCAATAAACGAAGTCGATCTCGCATCTCTGCCGCCGCACGATTGGTGAAGGTAACGGCGAGAACCTGCCGGGGATCAAGCGTGCCCTCGCGCGAACGGTAGGCAATGCGGTGGGTGATGGCAGTGGTCTTGCCGGTGCCCGCGCCAGCACTGACCACGACCGGACCCGCCGGTGCGGTAACGACGGCCCGTTGCTCACCGTCTAGCCGGCTAAGAATCGGGTCATCCACGCACGCATCGTGCCACGGCCGCCCGACAACGAGCATCGCTCACTCCCGCATTGGCCGGATCCGCCATCCACCGGCACACTGGACACGTGAACCTTGAGTCGATGCTTCCTACCGCAGACCAACCCATCACCATGTTTACGACCTCGTGGTGTGGTTTCTGTGTCCGACTGAAATCTCAACTCGCGCGCGAAAACATCGTCCTGCGCGAAATTGATATCGAGACCGATGCGGACGCGGCGCACTTCGTGGAAAACCACAACGGTGGAAACCAGACCGTGCCGACGCTTCTTTTTGCCGATGGTTCGACCTTGACCAACCCGGCTCTCGCCACGGTGCGGGCACACCTCGCCGAGGTGCAGGCTAAGAGTTAGCGGCGCATCTCCCACTCCCCCGGAATGGGGCTGCCGTACCAGCGCTCGATCAGTTTTCGTGCAATGGACACAGCCGGTGGCACCGCGATGGTGCCGTTGGCACACGCTGCACCTAGTTCTGCTCGGCTAAACCATCGGGCATCGACGATCTCTACCCCGTCCACCGCGATCGTTGGGTCCAGCGCGCGGGCGTGGTAGCCAAGCATGAGCGACCATGGGAATGGCCAGGGCTGGCTCCCCAGGTAGGACACCTCTCCCACGGTGACTCCTGATTCTTCCTGAACCTCTCGGCGCACGGCTGCCTCAGCCGCCTCACCAGCTTCAACAAACCCGGCAAGGGTGGAAAACCACTCCGGTTGCCAGTCCACCCGTCGGCCCAGCAGGGCTCGATCATCGTCGTCAACCACGAGCATGATGACGGCTGGATCCGTGCGTGGGTATGACTCTGCAGCACACTGCGAACACAACCGCTGCCAACCACCCTGGGAGGGCTGGGTGCCTGCACCACACCGGGGGCAGAACAGATGATGGGTGTGCCAATTATCAAGCGCGACTGCTGACACGAGCAGCCCAGCGTCGGTATCAGACAACCGCTGGCCGCTGGCGCGCAGGTCACTCCACTGGCCAGCACCCCACGTCCGCTGCTCGTCCTTAACCGTGCGGGCAGCGAAATGCGCAACGCCGTGGGCCACGCCGAGAAAGAGAAACTCGTCGTCTTCATTTCGGTTCCAGTCTGCAATGGACCGCCAGTCGGGTGCGTCATCGGCAAGAGGAAACTGCCCCTGGCCGACACCGATTACCTGAGTGTCCGGCTGCTGTAACCGCTGGGCCAGCCATGCTGCGTCCGTGCGATGAGCTTCACTTCGATCCGCAGCGGCGCGAGCCAGCGTGAGGTCGGCAAGCAGTCCGGCCGATAGCGGTGTTCGGGGTAAATTCTCGGCCACGCCGTCACCCTAGTCGCGGGGTCGCCATGACACGATGACCCCGTGGGCGTCTTCATTCGGCAGTTGACCGGAATTCGTGCGGTGGCTGCGGTGTGGGTGCTCTTCTACCATTTACAGGGCCCACTAGACACCCTCGGTGTGATGTCGATTCCGGTCCTCTCCGATGTGATCCGCGTCGGGCGTTTAGGAGTTGACCTGTTCTTCGCGCTCTCAGGTTTCATCCTCACCCACACCTACCTACGCAAACTTGGACCCAAAGCTCACGCGCGTCCCACCCTGGAGTTTTGGTGGCTTCGCCTTGCCCGCATCTATCCGGTCCATTTCGTGATGCTGAACGTTGCCGGACTTGCCGTCGTAGCCCAAGCGCTCATCACCGGCGAGAACAAAGATCGCCCCTGGCTGAACCCCATCGACTACATCCGCAACCTGCTGTTGATTCAAGAATGGGGACCCAATCCCGAGCGCGGCTGGAATGTGGTGGCGTGGTCGCTGTCGATGGAGTGGCTGGCCTATCTGCTCTTCCCCGTCGTGGTCCTCGCCCTGTTCTTCTTCCATCGCCGCATCAATACTCCACTTCTCCTCGCGGCCTGGATTGTGAGCATCCTGCCGCTGCTGCTGCGTGCTTCTGTTGGCGATGATCCCTACTACGGCGGCGCGTGGGGATCCACGATTCGGGTGCTCACGGCCTTTGTCGCCGGTGCCATCACCTATCTCATCGTGATACGACTAATCAATTCTGACGGTTCGATCTCCACCCGAACCGAACGGCTGGCCACCACCGTGTCGGTTGCGATGCCGCTGGTGGTGATTGCCGGTGCCACCTTCCTCGGCCGCTGGAGTGGTGCCCAACCAGAAATCTTGCTCATCGACCCCGACGCCGAACCACTGCCACCGTTTTTTCACCTGTGGTTGGTGCCCCCGCTGATTGTGTGGATTGGTGCGTTGGCGCTGTCCAAGAGTGGCCAGGTGAAATTTCTTTCCCGAGAAACCGTGGTGCTGGGCGGGCTCATCTCGTACTCCCTCTACATGACCCACCTCGTGTGGTTGTCGACCTGGCGAGCCGGCATGAACGCAATCGGCCTGGAGTCAGGCCCGCTGTATGCGTTGTCTGTCGTGTTCGCCTTGGCGATGGCTTTCGTGCTGGCCTGGCTGATGTGGCGCCTCGTCGAAGAACCTGCGCGCCGGTTCATGCGCCGCGGCGTGGGGGTTCGACCCGTAGCACCGGAGGAGACTGCCGCCGACAAAACTACCGGCTAAGCAGGCACTAGGTGAGGGGCAGATACACGAACTCAGCGTCGATCTGGTCTTCGCTTACGCCGGTGATACTGGCCCACGCCCGACGATAAATATCTAACTGGGCCTGGTCTGCTGAGCCAGCGATTCCGGTCTTCCAGTCGACCACCACATCGCGATCACCGCGACGAAAGACCGCATCAATTCGGCCCTTGATCGCGCGTCCCTGGTCGATCAAGATGAACGGATGTTCCACCGCTAGTGGCGCAAGATGGGCGAAGGGGGTGGCAGCGAAAGCCTCTTTCAGTTTGATCGGATCGACACGCAGGGTGAGTTCATCGTCTGCTGAACCAGGAATGTCATCAAGGTCGAGCAAATGGTCAGAACCAAGCTGCTGCTCTATCCAGGAATGCACCCAGGCCCCTCGGTGAGCCGCAGCGCTGGGGGGCCTAGGCATCGGACGATCAAAAATTGCCAACATGGCCGGCGCATCAGCCAGGTATCTGGTCAGTTCAGTGACCGATACCTGTCCGGGGAGGCCACCGCTTGAGGCCTCCTGCTGCGATTGGGCTAGTGCCGATTGCACCTGCGGACTCAAATGATTGAGCAGTTCCTGCGTCGTGTTGCCGGCCAGGCTGCTCATCGCCTGACGCACGGCCGCTGATGCGCGCTGGTGGATCTCTTCGGGTTGCTCCGCCGACATCCAGCGCACACCAACCCGATGCTGGTCAAACAGGGGATTCGTTGCGCCCTTTGCCGGATCTTCCACCCAGTGCACAATCTCGCCCTGGTGATCTTGACAGAAATCATATGCCTCCCACAAGAAATCGCTGGCGCCTTGGAACGTGGCGCTATAGGGCTTCCAGCCGTGACCGGTCAAGGTCAATTGATGTTCAGCGCGCGTGACAGCGACATAGAGGAGGCGACGTTCCTCGATAAGTTCATATTCCCTGCTTGCAGCGTTAAACTCTTTGAATTCCGTGGCGGTCGGAGACTTGGCCGGGGTGAATTGCAGCGGTGGAAAACTCACCAGGTTCGGTGGGGCGTCATTGCGTAGCGCCCAGGGCACCACATCGGCTCGTTTCGGCCATCGATGCACAGCTTTAGCCGAGGGGAAGAGCGACTTGGTGAGCCCGATGATAAACACCTGCGGTGCCTCCAGCCCCTTGGCCGAGTGCACCGTCATCACTCGAACAGCATCGCGGGTCGGACCCGGGGCGATATCTGGTCCGTCGAAACCGCTATGTACCGCTGCAACATAAGCCAAAAATGCCGCCACGTTCGTTCGAGAATCTAGATCGTTAAATTTCCCGGCGAGGTTGATGAGTTCTTGGATCGCCCGGGCATTATCGGCCGCCTGGTCTGGGTCGCCAACCAAAAACTCCACACCCGCACCGGTGATGGAAAGAATGCGTTGCACGAGATCGCGGGGTGAGTCTGCGCTGTGGCGGCGCAACCGCTGAATCTGTTGTGCAAGTTGGGTGAGTCGCTGACGAGCCTGTCCACTTAACTCATGGATCCCGGCGGTTTCGACTGAGGGTGCGGCGATGACAAAACAGGCATCGCTCAGACTGATCTGTTCGCTGGGGTCGATTCCTTCCACGCTTCCGATGACTCGCTCCGGCAGCGACCGGTCAGCCATGCTGCGGTAGCCCTCGGTGGGATCAAGAATCGACTCGGCGAAGCGACCGAGAATTGCTAGATCTCGCGGGCCGATGCGCCATCGCGGGCCCGAGGCGATGCGCACAAACGCGGTATTGGCCGTTGGATCGTGTGCCACCTGCATGTAGGCAATGAGTTCAATAACAACCGGGTGGGTAAAGAGCGCCTGGCCCGAAGAGATCTGTACCGGCACACGCCGAGCACGAAGAGCCTTAGCCATGAGCCGAAGTTGATCACCGGTGCGAGCGAGCACAAGAATGTCTGAACACGTTGCATCAGGGGCCGCACTCGCCGCAGCAACGGAATCAGCCACCCATTCGATTTCATCGTCTGCCGTATCCCACAGACCCACGCGCAGGTGACCGGACTTGGCCACATCCGGCGCCGATTGCAATGGTTGGACACCGGCATGAACCTCACGCAGCGGGCGCGCAATTTCATTCGCCAACTCGATGATTTCCGGTGCCGACCGACGATTCTGAGTCAACGGATATTGATCCGCGGGAACCGGAAAGTCAGGATTATCGATTCGGGGGAAGTGGTGCCCGAACTGATCGATGTTGTCCACACTCGCACCGCGCCAGCCGTAGATGGACTGACACGGATCGCCGACCGCGGTAATCGGGTGACCCTGGCCGAAAACTTCCTGAAGTAGTTTGCGCTGCGACACCGAGGTGTCTTGGTACTCATCGAGTAACACCAGAGCGAACCGCGAACGAAGATCAGTGGTGATCTGAGGGAAAGTACGCACCAGTTGCAAACTCAGCCGCAACTGGTCGGCGAAATCTATAAGGTGGCGCTGGGATTTGGATTCGCGAAATTGATCAACGAGATCAGCCAGAACGATGCGTTGTCCGGCCGTATGCAAGATCTCGGTGGCGGCTTTTTGCAGCGAGACCGCCTGGGCGATCCGGTGCAGTTGCGCTTGCAATTCAACGGAGTGAGCGCGCAGTTGCGTCGTCGAAATATCAAGATCAGACAACGTGTTATCCAGGGCCGAGACCATGGCAGCCACCGTGGGTGGGCTGACATCGAAAACGGTCATGTCCAGGTCGGTTTCAGATACCACCCGGGTGGCTAGTTGGGCGCGGGCAACTTCGGTGAGGACCTCTCCGTTGGACTCCAGCCCGCTCCACGGCCCGTACTCAGAAATGATGGCGGCGCCAAAGGAGTGGTAGGTAGACACGGTGGGTTCACCGGCATCGACTACCGGTTGATGGTGCCCCGATTGCACGACGGCGCCGAGGTGACTCCGAATTCGCTGAAGCAGTTCTGCAGCCGCCTTGTTGGTGAAGGTCAAACCCAGCACCGCATCGGGAGCGACCGCCTCGGTCAGGATCGACCACAGGACGCGAGCCGCCATGACGGCCGTCTTTCCGGTGCCCGCACCAGCAACGATGCTGGCCGGACGCAGCGGTGCGCTGATGGCATTCCACTGCGCTTCGCTCGGGTGGAACCCAAGTCCGGCATACATAGCGGGGTACACCGGGTCGTGGTGGTGGTCAGTCGTCATCGGTGAGGACCTCCGGATCAATTCTGGCCGGGCACATCATGGTGAATGAACAACTGCGACAGTGCTTTCCTGGCCGGGCGCTGATGTCTTCGGTTCGAATGGTGTGCACCGCGTCGACGATTCCATCCATGAGCCATGACGGGTCGACCTGCTCGGTGATCGCTGCTTGCGCCTGGACTTTCGGGGAAGCATCAGTAGCTCCCGTGTCGAAGGTCAGTTGCACCAAGGAGGCACCAGAAACGACGGGGACGTCAGTAGTGCGGCCCGTGGTGGTCAATCCTGGATCTCCTTCGGCCGCGAGGGCACCGGAAAGAATTGCGGCCTGGTAGAGACCAAGTTGAAGATGCGCATCGACTTCGGCCTGGGTGGGTTTTGTCTTTGAAGTCTTAAAGTCGATGACGTTCCAACTGCCATCTGCGCCCCGCTCTAAGCGATCGAGTCTTCCCCGCATCGAAATGGCATCAGAAAATTGAACACCGGTGTCAAGCAGCCCGGCCAATTGATCTAACTGGATCACGACCTGAATCATGCGTTCGCTAAATACCTCGGGTGCAGCCTGAACGCGTAGGTATCGACAGAGTCGGTCAAGCGCAGCATAGATCTGGACTCGTTGAGCGGTGGAGTACCAGGGGACCGCGATCTGAAGTGCTGGCCACGCACGATCAAGCCACGCTTGCAGGGCTGCCGGCTCTGGCGGTATTTCATTGCGCTGCACAGCATCGGCCAGAGCATGAACAAGGCGCCCGATCGGTGCCGCCGTGGATGAATTTTGGCCAGCCCTGGCCTGGGTCTGGAGAAACCAACGCAGGGGGCAGGTGGAGATTGATTCTAGGGTTGACGGTGATAACTCCACCGGTTGATCAACCGGGTTCAAGGGGCGCTCGCTCATGGTGAGGGCATGTTCGTGCCACCACGTGTCGGGATGGGCTAACTCCACCATGGGCGTGTCATGTTCGTCGGTGAGCATGGCCAGTGCAGCCAGCTGCGTTGCCGCATCGGCTATCTGCTCGGTGCTGGCGCGAGGGTCAATGAGTTCTGAACGTAAAGCTGCGATGAGCCCGGTGAGTGTGCGTGGGCGTGCCGGGCGACCTTCCCGCCACTGATCCTCCACACCCTCAGCAACCATCTCTTCGACGAATCGGCTCGGCTGGTCGCCACTGCTTTCAGCAGCATCCACGCAGTACACCGACGTGCGTTGCCGCGCCCGAGACAGCGCCAATCCGAAAAGGCGGCGTTCACCCGCCACCACCTGTGCGCTCGCCGTTTCAGAATCTGAGGAAAGTTCCGGGTGGAAAATCGCCTCCACATCGATCAGTCCTCGGCGCAGCGACGACTGCGGCCAGCGACCTTCTTGGGCATCAAGTACGAAAACTCGATCCCATTCTTGACCTCGGGCCTGGTGAGCGGTGAGCAGCGTGACGGCACGACCCAGGCGGCCGCGTCGGGCTCCGATCGACTCTGCAGCAATGCGCTGGCCTGCGACGGCGGTGAGGAAGTTCTCAACGCCGACCACACCGTTGTACCGCTCGGTGAGTCGTTGCGCGGTGGCGAAGAGCGCCAGGATCGCATCCAGATTATGGTCGCTAAGCGTGTGTCCGGCCCGGGCAGAGCGCTCGAGCCGACGCGGCCATGGGTGGCCATCGGTATCGGGCAGTGATTCACTCCAGACCTGCCACATCACCACACCGGGCCCCGAATCGAGAAGTTGGTGAGCCTGGGCGAGGAGTTCGCCGAGCGCCACCAGGCGTTGCGCGCCGGCTAGGTTGCGCACCTCGACCGGGAGCGCTGGAGTAGCGCCGGTAGCAACAGCGACGAGGGCATCTCGCTGCAGTTGACCAAAGGGTGGCGGTGGATCTTGGGGAGTGGACTGTCGCAACGCGTGCCGCCATCGGCGGGCAAGCTCACGCGACTCACGCGGGTCACCGGCGCCAATGGGTCCGGCGATGAGATCTGCTGCCGCTGCGACCGTCAGTGACTGCGGATCCACTGCCGCATGTGTTGCGGCCAGCAGGTGCACCACGGCGGGTTCGTCGGGCAACGGCATGTCCTCGGCCAAGACGTGCACCGGGACGCCGTGAGAATGAAGGACTCGCTGGGCCGCCATGAGGATGCCAGAACCGCGCGCGATGACGGCCATGTTCTGCCAGGGCACACCGTCGTCGAGAAGGGCAGCGGTGACATCGTGGGCGAGGTAGGCCAGCAGGTCTCCGGTGGATTCGTGCCGACATACCTGCATGGCCGTTGTTGGTGATGATTGCACCGACTGAGGCTGCGCAATCTTTCGGGAATCTGTGATCGCAAGACCTTGAATACTTGGCGTTGGCAGCACCCGGCGAAGCACCTGATGGGTAAGAGCGCAGCCGCGATGTGATTGCGTAGCAATCACATATGGGGAATGGCGCTGGAGGAAGTCACCGACGACCTGAGCATCGGAACCGCGGAAACCCAGCACCTGCTTGACCGGGTTGGCCGCGACCACGAAGGGAATGTCTGCACCGGCAATGCGCTCGAGGAGTTGTGCCTGCAGCAGATCAAAATCATGGTACTCATCTACGTAAACTCCACGCACCTGACGATGGAGCCGCTCACGCACCTCATCGCGGCTGGCAATGCGCTCGGCTAACTCGATGAGTCCGGCATAGTCAACGCTGTTTTCTAGCGCGGCTGTTTGTGCTTCAATCTCGGCAAATTCCATCAGCGCGCGGCGAAGTTCGGCAGCACGGTCGGCGGCATGAATCGAAAAGCCACTCAGCCCCAGACCAACGGCTGACTCAGCACGGTAGCGAGTCAAGAAAGCGCGAACCTCGTTGGCAAAGGTAAGGGTCGGGAGAGCTTCGCTGAGATGGGCTGGCCAGGTCACCGTGCGGTCTTCGACCGTGCCGCGGATCAATTCGTGGATACGCAGGTCTTCTTCAGCACCGGAGAGCAACCGAACAGCGCGCTCGCTGCCGAGGCGATCGTCGGTGCGGCCGTAAGTGCGCACAATGCTCAGCGCCAGGCCATGGGGACTGGTGACCGTGGGAAGGACTCCCGCTTTGATAAACCCGGCCAGGGCGGCCCGCATTGCGGTGGCTGCAGGACGCCCCAGGGTGAGAACCCACACCCCACCGGGTCCTACCTGACGGGTACGCCTGGCTGCCGCGGCCGCCAGAGCCGTGGTGGTACCCGTGCCCGGCGCACCGAGATAAAGCAGGGGGCCCAAGTCGTGAGCAATGACCTGCTGCTGGATCTGATCTCCCAGCCACTCCGGCGCGTCATCATTCACATCATTATTGGAGCACGTTCCTATGACACCTACCGCGGTGCTGATGCTGATCAAGTCCGGTGTCTGCAACCATCATGGGGTGACCGATCCGAGAATGTCGTCGCCGGCTGACGCCGCTGGCGAACATTCGACGCCGGGCGCGCCCGGCCCGGAGCACCTGGGCAATGAGCATCCCGTCACCGAAGACCAGGTCACCGTCGCACTTCCCCGGCCAGGCCAGGACCCCACCGCGTCAGATGTGCAAGCAACGGTGGTGATCGAAGACGGAGTCATCCCCCGGCGTCTGCGCCGCCCCCTCGACCTCGCCCGGTTCGTGCTGGCCTTGGTCGTCATAGCCGGTGTCGTGGCGCTGGCCTTTTTCGCCTCCGGGACCACCGAGGGCATCGAAGAGGACATCATTTCTGGAACCGATCGTCTGCCGGCAGTGGTCGTGCTGACGCTCAATATTGTGGCCGGCCTGGGTCTGGTTGGTCTGCCTGTTGCGGCGGCCATCAACCTTGTCATTCGCCGTCGTGTGCGCCAACTCTTTGACGCCCTCCTCGGGTTACTCGTCACCGTCATCACGCTCACCGCAACCAATTTTTTGGTCGGTGAGTACGCTTCGGCACAGTTCAACGCCGCACTCACCGGCTCAGGCACCAGCGGCGTCAGCCTCACCGCACCCGTCATTGCCGGACTCGTCAGTTTCGTGACCATCGCTCGCCTGCTCAGCCGACGTCCCTGGAACGCCCTCAGCGTGGTCGTCATCTCTTCCCTCCTCATCGTCGCCCTACTCAGCGGTGCCACGGCCGTACCCGGGCTCGCCATCACCGTGTTCGTCGGCTGGATGATCGGATTGCTGCTGCGCTATGCGTTAGGCACCCCAACCACTCGGCCATCCGGCGTCCAGGTAGCCGACGCGATGGCACGCGGTTCCTACCCCCTGTCCATGCTGCGCGCCTCGCGCAGTACCTCGGTGGGTCGCCGCTATCGAGCGACCACGCGCGACGGAGGCCCCATGGAGGTGGTCGTCTTTGACCGAGATTTAGAAGGGGCCGGACTCCTCCGCTCAGCGTGGCGAGCATTGCGGCTGCGCGAAGAATCAGCAGATTCCAGCTTCAACATGCGCCGCTCCCTAGACCATGCCGCACTCATGGCCTACGCCTGCGAATCAGCCCACATTCCCGTGCCTCGACTATTGCTTGCCAGCGAGGTTGGACCCGATTCCACCCTTCTCGGCTACGAGTTCGTCGTTGGACAGCGGTTCTCGCAGGTGACCAACGCTGACCTCACCGATGATGATCTGCGCGCTACCTGGCAGGCGGTGCACAACCTGCACACCCATCAAATGGCCCACCGCGCACTTACCGCAGATAACCTGCTGCGCGATTCTGATGGACAAATCTACCTCCTGGGTGAGTCACGG